>ENA-OPUE01000040-OPUE01000040.1-human-gut-metagenome-genome-assembly--contig:-NODE-40-length-106709-cov-4.971712_pt1 | contig 106709 bp, 99 predicted proteins | sample MGYA00241466_ERZ501924 | MGnify/ENA primary metagenome ERZ501924 (study PRJEB25962, sample SAMEA2042223) | human gut metagenome | biome: human gut; feature: human-associated habitat; material: faeces...
AACTTCCAAAGTTTGCTCTTGCGGTGCTGCTTCCGGCACCTGCTACTCCTGCCGTACCAAGACCTGCTCTGACGGCGGCTACTATTCTTCAGCCATGAGTGGCTACTCTTGCTCAAAGACAGCTTATGCGGGATTAAGCTGCTATGACTGCACGTTTATTAATTGTCGTGATTACGGTTACCAGGAAAGCCCGACGCCTCCGCCGGCAATATGTCTTACAGTCAACGTTTCGGGAAAGACCTGCTATGAGTGCCAGTCAATCAGAAATTGTTCCGGAGGCGCACCTCAAAGCCCTTGTAGCTGCGGCGGTTATCACTCCGGTTGGAGCGGAGGGCACGTTTGCCGATAATGTTAAAGAAAACAAACCCCGGACTTTACATCCGGGGTTTTTTGGGCAAGCGGAAATTTATTTTCCGAATACTGCATCTTTAAGACGTTTAAGCGTCGCCTGTGCGGCCGGTCGTGCTTTGGCCGCCCCTTCGGTCAACATTTCTTCGACTTCACTGAAATTTGCCATATAATAGTTGTATTTTTCTCTGGCTTCTTTAATTTCGTTAACGACGGCGTCCAGCAGCATATTTTTGATATGGCCGTAGCCGAGCTTGCCTTGGCGCAGACCGTCTCCCATTTCCTGTAGCTGTTCCGGCGTTGCGATTGATTTATAAATTTCATAAACCAAAATTTCTTCGGGATCTTTAGGCTCTTCCATCGGGCGTGAATCTGTTTTAATGGAGAAAATAGCCTTTTTGATTGCTTTGTCATCTTCAAACAAGGGAATGACGTTTCCGTAAGATTTGCTCATTTTCCGTCCGTCTATCCCCGGAACGACGGCAACATGGTCGTCAATATAATAGGTCGGAAGATGCAGCAGTTCCTTGCCGTAATGAGCGTTGATGGCTCCCGCGATATCCCGGGCGATTTCCACATGTTGCACTTGGTCTTTGCCGACCGGAACAATATCTGAATCATAGGCCAGAATATCAGCCGCCATCAGCGTCGGGTAGGTATAAAGCCCCATATTGATACCGTCATCGTCCGGTTTGCCTGCTTCACGATTCTTGTCAACCGCAGCTTTGTATGCATGTGCTTTGTTCATAAAGCCTTTGGGCGTGTAGGCGTATAAAATGGTAGTAATTTCCGGGATTTCGGGAATATCCGACTGCCGGTAAAAAATAGACTGTTTCGGGTCAAGGCCGCCGGCCAGATAAATGCAGGCGATTTCTTTCATCTTTTGGTTTAAAACCGCCGGGTCTTTTTCGGCGTTGATAGCATGATAATCGGCAATGAACATATAATGCCTGCCGCCGTTTGCGATTGCCTGATGGCCCAGCTGAATTGCCGGTTTGATTGCGCCCAGATAGTTTCCGAGGTGAGGGGTTCCGGTAGGTTTGACCCCGGTTAAAATAGTTTTGCCTTCAAACATTTGTCTTTTTCCTTAGCTTGTATTACTTTTCTAGAAAACTAATATAAACCGCGCCTAAAATCAATCAAAAAGCCCAAGTTGAAAATAAAAACCTGTTTTGGTTATTTTGTCTATTGTCTGAGGCTGAAAAATATGGTATATTCAAGCCATATCAAAAAATTATTAAGACTATAGATGTGAATAGAGGTTTGTTCCTCATGTTTTGTTATGGTTTTTATAATTTTTTGCAAAAAGAAAGCAATACATAACTAAAACTAAACGATATGAAAACAAATTTATTTTTTCAGGGAACTGTCAATGCCGTTATAAATTTGGTAAACAAAGATTTTGACAGCTTGTTTAAGAATTATTCTTCAGAGGAAGTGGTGTTGGATTTATTTGACGAAATTGAAGCTTTCGTTGATTACGCCGCATCGCAAAAACACCTTTTGGGCGTGATTCTCGGACAAAAAGCGTTGAAGGTTCTGGGGAGCAGCGAATTTATCAGGGCTGACATTGATCGTCAATTTACAGAAGAAGACGATGATGATGAGTTGTTTTACGGCCTTCCGCTGGATTGTGCAATATGTGACGGTATTCACTGTTACCGTCATTGCGCAGATGTTTCGTATTTGAATGCGGGAGGATACGGGAGTTTTTGGGAATGTCCGAGGGGCCATCTGAAAGATTCTCTGTCGCTGCTTGAAAGCGAACTGCAAATGGACACCGCTGAGGAATATATGTTCCGATAAAATTAAAAAACCGTTGATATGCTTGTCGTATCAACGGTTTTTTGTTTTATAAACGCTAAATTTTTATTGTTTTTATTTCAAAAACGACTATTCTCTATAAATGCTGTAAAGCAAATGAATTTCAAGAAATACAAAAATTTAGGACACAAGAGAATGTTGGATATAAAATATATTGCCGAAAATCCTGACGTAATTAAGGACGGCCTGGCCAAAAAAGGCTATTCTAAAGATGTTATCGACGTAGATGCGTTGATTGCTTTGTATAAAGATATCAATAAGTTGAAAACCTCATCCCAGTCTCTGTCCGAAGAAAAAAACAAACTCAGCAATTCCATCAAATCCGCATCGGCCGAAGAGCGTCCTGCGATTATAGCCAAAAGCAAGGCTTTGGGAGAAGAGCTTAAGGTCGAGCAGGAGAAACTTGCCGCCGAACAGGCCAAATTTGATGATATTATGCTGCGTATGCCCAATATGCCTAGCGCGGAAAGCCCGGTCGGTCCTGATGATTCCGCCAATGTCGTCCGTCGCAAGGTCGGCGAGCTGCCGCATTTCGATTTCACGCCGCGTGACCATGTTGAGCTGATGGAACTCAACGACTGGAGCGAGATGGAGCGTATTGCCAAAGTGTCCGGTTCCCGCACTTATGCTATTAAAAACGATCTTGCCCAGCTCGAACTGGCAATTCATATGATGGTGTTGGATAAACTGCGCAGCCATGGTTTTACGGTCATTACCGTGCCGTCTATTTCCAAGGAAAAGCCATTATACGGCCAGGGATATCTGCCGTTTTCCCGCGATGAAATTTATTATATGCCGGCGGATGATATTTACCTTTCCGGCACTGCCGAGCTTATTTTGAATTCGTTGCGCGCCGATGAAATTCTCAGCGAGAACGAACTCCCGATTCTTTATGCCGGTTTCTCGCCGTGTTTCCGCCGCGAAGCCGGAGCTGCCGGCAAGGATACCCGCGGTTTGGTTCGTGTCCATCAGTTTATGAAAACCGAGCAGTTCGTTATTTGTAAAAACGACATTGCCGAGAGTGAAAAATGGCATCAAAAGCTTTTGGCGATTTCTGAAGAAGTCCTGCAGGATTTGGAATTGCCGTATCAGGTGCTCGAGGTTTGCACCGGCGATATGGGTGCGCCCAAATACCGGCAGTATGACCTGGAGGCTTGGGTTCCTTCCCAGAATTGTTATCGTGAAACCCATTCCTGCTCCAACATTACCGAGTGGCAGGCTCGCCGTACCAATCTGCGTTACCGCGACAACGCCGACGGTAAAGTTAAATATGTTCATACTTTGAATAATACCGGCATTGCAACGCCTCGCGCTTTGGTTCCGTTTATCGAAAATCACCAAAATGCCGACGGTACCGTCAACATCCCGGTTAAGCTTCGTCCGTATCTCGGCGGCAAAGCCAAAATCGGTAAAAATGCATAATATTTTATAAACTAATGCCCGTTTATGACAACGGGCATTAGTTTAAATCCCGGTATTCAAAAAGGAAAGATTCGCAAATGCCAAACCAAAGTTTGTCTCTGAAGTCTCTTAAGTATGTGCTTTTCGATTGGGACAACACCCTTGCCGAGAGCCGAACCGCTTTGGTGACGGTTGTTAACCAGGTGCTGGCCGAATATCATATGCCTAATTGGGACATCGTAAAAAAACGCCGCGATGCCAAACTTTCTTTTCGGGATAATTTTCCTAACATTTTCGGAGATGAGCTGGCTCCTCGGGCGTATCGCCGTTATGCCGAGTTGTATTTGCAGCAGGTGCCCTCGCTCATCTCAACCTTTCCCTGTGTTCCTGAGGTCCTGGAGTTTTTTCGCTGCCGGGGAGTTCCGATGCTGATTATGAGCAACAAGGATCGCCGTCTGCTGGATGCAGAACTTCCGCTGCTTTTTTCACCCTCGTTGTTTGTAAGGATTGTTGCCGGACACGAAGCTCCGCATGATAAACCTTATCGCGAACATATTTTATACAGTCTGGAAGGTTTGTTAAAACCGGAAGAAATCACGCCCGAGAATGTCTGGATGATTGGCGACAGCGCCCAAGACAGCGACTGTGCACTGGCGGCCAATGCTTTGCCGATTCGTATTGGCGAGCCGATTTGGCACGACGATAACCCGAAGGACGGGCGAATAAAATATTTTCATGATTTTAAGGCGTTTTATCAAGCGCTGATTGCAGCCGGCTGTTAGCAAAATTTTAAGCCCGGTATGGTTTAATAAGCGGCATTAAACGGCGGACAACTTGCGGAGTGGCGTATGAATAAAAAGGTTAACATTGATTATAAGCGGATTCCTCATTATATCTTTATTGCAGCGATAGTCATTGCATTGCTGATACTGAATTATCTGTATTTCAGCAACCATATTTCCTCCAATTCGGAGGTGATAAACAATTATTCCCTGCGGGATGAAGATATGAACACAACACGGGTGCCTGCCGTTGCCGGGCTTTTTTATCCGGCTGATATTTATCAGTTGTCTGACGCGCTTGACGGGTATCTTTCGCAGGCGGCTTCGTCCTTGACGTCCCGTCCGCATATGCTGATTGTTCCTCATGCCGGATATCGGTACTCTGCACAGGTGGCTGCAAGCGCATATAAAAAGCTGCTGCCTTTTCAGGATGAAATCCGCAGGGTAATTCTCGTCGGTCCTTCGCATCGGGTAGCGCTGCAGGGCGTTGCGTTGTCTTCGGCGTCCCGATTCAAAACGCCGTTGGGCCTGCTTTCTGCTGATGCCGAAATTACCTCGGCTTTGTCAGTAGTTCCCGGTTTTATGTATAATGACAAAGCCCATGCGGAAGAACATTCTTTGGAGGTTCAACTGCCGTTTTTGCAAAAGGTGCTTAAAAAATTCACGGTTGTTCCGCTGGTCTATGGCCAGGCTGACCCGCAAGTGCTGGCCGACGCTCTGGAACCCTATTTGCACCGTAACGATGTTCTGATTGTGTTTTCTGCCGATTTGTCGCATTACTTGGATTATGATACGGCGAAAGTGGTAGATGCCTATACGGCGGACAAAGTCAGCCGTCAGCAGGATTTGGAAAGTCATTTGTCCTGCGGTGCCACCGGAATCAATACGGCATTGCGTCTGGCCAAAAAGATGGCTCTCCGTCCGCGGTTGCTGGATATGGCCAATTCCGGTGATGTTACCGGTGAAAGAGACAGCGTTGTCGGTTATGCTTCCTGGATTTTTGATAAAAAAGAGGATGAACGGCCGCTGACGCCGATGGAGCAGGAAGTCGAGAATTTGCGTAACTTTGCCAATCACCACGGCAAAGCGCTTCTGGAGATTGCACAAAGCAGCCTGGAAGAAGCGGTAATCCGTCAAAAGAAGTTCAATCCTTCGCGCAGCGACTATCAAGACGTCTTGTTTAACAAAGGAGCTGCTTTTGTTACGTTGACTAAAAATGCGGCACTCAGAGGATGCATCGGCAGTCTTGTTCCCGGCCGGGCAGTTGCTTTGGACGTTGCCGAAAACACTTATGCCGCCGCTCTGGAAGACAAGCGGTTTCCGCCGGTCAGTGCCGATGAACTGAAGGATATCCGCATCAGCATTTCATTGCTGAGCGATTATGAACGAATTTACTTTAACAGTGAAAAAGAACTTTTGGATAAAATCAATGCGGGAACCGACGGTCTGGTAATCCGTGATGGCGACCGCCAGGGGTTGTTTTTGCCTTCGGTGTGGGAACAGCTGCCCGAGAAAACCGAATTTTTAACTAATTTGAAATTGAAAGCGGGTTTGAGTCCCAGCTATTGGTCTGACAAAATCAGGGCTTACCGTTTTCGTGTCGTGGAGATAAAAAATAATGAAAATTAATGGATATGAAGTTGCGCTGAGCGAAGCTGATTTGGATGACAAATTAAATAACCAAACGGTGGATGTCGACTTAATCAAACCTGATTTTCCGGCCTATCGGCAGTTGAGCGACGGAGATAAAAAAGCCTTTGCCCATTTGGTTAAGGCGGCCCGGATGTTCAACGACGTTTTTCTTGAGCAAGACCACAAGCTGGATATTGAACTCAAAGAGGCGTTGGAAGACAAAGCGGCGTCGGATGCATATGCCGCCAAGGTTTTGCGCTTTTTCAATTCGCTAAACGGTGTCGAAGGGTTGAACGGCATTGATAAAGAGCCCGTCGAAATTTTTAAGGGAGTCAAAGGCAATCCCGGCCGGAATTTTTATCCGGATGACTTAAGCGCCGAGGAACTTCAGGAAATTCTGATAAAAATGCTTGAAGAAGGCAAGGTTGACGAAGTCAAAAAGATTTTGAGCGTTCGTACGATGGTGCGTCGTCATGGCGATGAGCTTAAGGCAATTGATTTTACCGAATATTTTGCCCGGGAGTTTTCTGATATTGCCAACGAAATCGAACTGGCCGCCCACTATACCACCGACGAACCGCTGAAAGACTACCTGGGATGGCAGGCACAGGCATTGCTCCAAGACAATGAAGATATGGATATGCTGGCCGACAAACACTGGGCCGTTTTGCAGGATACGCCGATTGAATTCACTATAGCGCGCGAAAACTATAATGACGAACTGACGTCAACCGTTTTTGACAATCCGCGCCTTGCTGCGCTGCTAAAGGAACACCGGATTGAAGTAAACGCCAAAGACAGCATCGGCGTGCGTGTCGGACTGGTGAACCGGGAAGGGACGGATCTTATCCTGAAATTTAAAAACCATATGTGTGAATTGGCAAAGCTGATGCCGTATTGCGAACGTTATGAGCAGAATGTCTCTGCCGGCGGCGAACTGAAGCAAACGATGGTCGACGTGGATTTGGCGGTAGTTACCGGCGACTTTGCCGCTGTCCGCGGCGGAATGACCGTGGCTGAAAATCTGCCCAATAACGACAAGCTTGCGATAAAAACCGGCGGCGGCCGCCGTAATGTATACCATCGCCAGGTTCGTCAGTCTGCTGATGCCGCGCGCAATGCCAAACTTCTGGACGAACTGGTTGAGCCGGGGCTTCATCGGTATTTTGACGTCGAAGCAGAACACCTTTTTGTCATCGGACACGAAAACGGGCATTCTTTCGGCCCGGACAGCTCGTATCAGTCCGCTCTCGGTGCCTATAAGCACATTATTGAAGAACATAAGGCTGACGTTATTTCGCTGGCCTTTATGCCCGAATATGTCAAAATGGGTGTCATCAGCGAAGATATGCTCAAAAAGGTTTACCTCACTCATACGGTTTCCGGGCTGTTTCTCAAGGCAGAGCCCAATATGTCGCTGCCTCACCGTATTGCCGATTTGATACAGTTTAATTATCTTTTGGAGCACGGGGCGATTTCTTTTGATGATAACGGCAAACTTCATCTTGATTTTAGCAAATTCTCTGCTGTAATGCTGAAGTTGCTGGAAGAGACCATTGCTGTTCAGCTGTCAAAGTCGCCGGACGAGGCAAAAGCGTTTGTCGAGCGTTATGCGGTGTGGGGAGAGCAGTCCCGCCGTATTGCGGAAATTCAGAACCGCCTGGGCCTCAAGCCTTATAAACAAATCAAAACCTATTTTTAAGAGGCCGTATGTATTACAGTTTATTTGAGATTTTCTCGATTGGTGTCGGACCCTCCAGTTCTCACACCGTTGGCCCTATGCGTGCCGCTAAACGCTATCTGGACAATATTCGTTCTGCCGGAAAGTTTGAAGCAGTCAGCCGGATAGACGTTACCCTGTATGGGTCGCTGGCTTTGACCGGCGTCGGACACGGAACCGTTAAAGCCGTCGTCTACGGGCTGATGGGACTCGAGGCGGAGGCGATTGACCCTGAAAAGCCTTATGTCAACGCCGTTGAGCGCGACAAAATTCTGCATTTGGGGCAGGAGCGGGCCATACCGTTCGATTTGGATGCCAATGTTATTTTCAAAAAAGATACTTTTTTACCGGAACATTCCAACGGAATGAAGTTTACGGCCTATGACAATGCCGGCAAGGTTTTGCTGGAGGAAGTTTATTTTTCGGTCGGCGGCGGTACCATTGCCCGTCAGGATGAAATCTCCCGCCGGGTCGAGCGTGAGCCTTATAATGTTCCCTATCAGTTTGACAGCTGCAAGGAATTGATGGAACAATGCGAAAAGAACGGTATCAGCATATCTGAGCTGGTTCTCCGAAATGAAGAGTCTTTGCGGACGCCCGAAGAGGTTCGTGCCGGCATCGCCAAGATAAACCGCATTATGCAGTCCTCAATTGATCGCGGAATGCACGCCCGCGGTATTTTGCCGGGCGGACTTAACATTAAGCGCCGGGCGGCGGGAATTTATGAGCGCCTGGAAGAAAAATTCCGCGAAAACGATCTGGATCCGCTTATGATTGTCGACTGGATTAACCTGTGGGGTTTCGCCGTAGCGGAAGAAAACGCTTCCGGCGGTCAGATTGTGACGGCGCCGACCATGGGTTCTGCCGGAATTATCCCTTCCGTCATGCGCTATTATGAGCGTTTTGCCGCCCCCAAGTCGCCGTATGAAGTCGACGAAGGCATTGTAATCTTTTTAACAACCGCTTCGGCCATTTGCAGCCTGTATCGTACCAACGCATCGATTTCAGGAGCCGAGGTCGGGTGTCAGGGCGAAGTAGGCGTTGCTTGTTCAATGGCGGCTGCCGGATTGGCGGCGGCAATGGGCGGTACGCGCTCTCAGATTGAAAACGCCGCCGAAATCGCCATGGAGCACAATTTGGGCTTGACCTGCGACCCGATTGGCGGTTTGGTGCAGGTTCCCTGTATTGAACGTAATGCAATGGGCGCGGTTAAGGCGGTCAATTCGGCTCGTTTGGCCATGCGCGGCACCGGAGAGCACGTGGTCAGCCTCGACAGCGTTATTAAAACCATGTATGATACCGGGCGGGATATGAGCAACAATTACAAGGAAACCTCTTTGGGCGGTCTGGCCGTTAACGTGTCGAACTGTTAGAAAGTCGGATAATTTGCTTGTCAAACTTTGCAAAACGCTTCACAATCAACTTTATCGGAATAACTGTGAAAGAGAAAATTGATGTTATCAAAACTTTTTAAAGGTGAGCTTAGTCTTAAAGCCACATTTTGGAAATTTGGTATTCTGGGTTTAATTATTCTCAAATTGGCGGTGCGGATATTCGGTTCTCTGCTTGCCGGACATATTAAAGGCGTCAGCATTGTCGAGTTCTTTACCCGCTATTTTCATCCCATCTATTCATCCAAACTCAGCATCTTGTGGACACTGTGTTACCTCTCCAGCCTGCTGATTTTGGCGGTGTATTCTTGGTATATTATCGGAGCCGTCTGGAAAAGTTCCGCCGCTTACGACAAAAGCTTGTGGCTGCGCAACCTTGCCCGCCTGTTTATTTTGCTGTTTGTCGCCGTAATCTGGGGTTCAATTGAATTCCGTCCCTTCTTTTAAGGCTTAGTTGAATGAAAAAAGTATTTTTGTTTGCCGTTTTGTTAGCGCTCTGTTCTTGCCAGGTTGGCGATTTCGAGCCACACCGCAATCAGCTGCATGAGTTAAACAAAACCGATTGCAGCAAAACGCCGGAACGTTGTATAAACGGCTACCCGTGGTAAAACGTAAAAAAAAATCCCGCCGGATGAGCGGGATTTTTTTATATGTACCCGGTTTTTATTTTTCTTCGTTTTCGACGATAATGCCTTTAACCAAAATGAAAGCAGGGGTTCTGCCGGCAAAAGAATTGCATTTTTTTGACAATTCCACCGCTTCCTTATCCAAAATCGCCGGCTGCATTTTATTGTTGTTTTTATTACCGTTCTCCGGTTTTGCCTTTGCGGTGTGGGCGGTAATTTCGGCCTCCTGCTCTTTGGCCTTGTCGACTTTGATTTCTTCCGGCGCCTGCAGGATTTTTTCCAGCACTTCCTGCGTTTCCCGGGAGCGTCGGTTGGTGTAGACAATGTTCTGTTTTTCCGAAGGAAGCATTGCCAAAACTTTTTCCAGGTTGTCCAGCTGTTTGTTTTTCTTTATCAGGTTGATGTCGTCAACCACCAGAATATTGGTTTTGGAAAGGTCAATTTTTCCGTTTTCGACAATTTCTACCAGCAAGTCCGGCGAGCCGATGATGACGTTAGCTTCGTTGTCAATGTCTTCCTCACCGTCTTTGATTGTGGCTTCGTTGATGCTGTGATATTTGTTAAAAATCGCCAGCCGGTCCGACGTAATGACCGATTGTTCCGAATTGGGCGTGATAATCAGGATGTTTTGCGCGCCTTTGGTACTGATGATGTCCACCAGCGGAAAAACGTAAGACATCGTTTTGCCGCAGCCTTGCGGAGCAATGGTAAAAACGTCTTTTCCTTCTAAGATGGAGGGAATAACGTCGGATTGAACGGTTGTCGGTTCCTGAATGCCGAACTCTTCAATTGCCCGGACGGTTTGTTCGCTGAGGCCTAATTCTAAAAAATTCATGGTATTTCTTCTGTTTTAAGTGGTTAATTTTATTTTTTTAGATATTATTTACTTTATTAAACTTAGTCAACATAAAAGGTAAGCAAAGATGTTAATGAAGCGTGACGATTCTCTGTTATTGGTTATAGATGTTCAGGAACGCCTTGCGCCGGCAATGGATAATCCCCGGGAAGTCATTACCGGCTGCGCAGCGCTGGTGGGCGTCGCGGCAAAACTGAATGTTCCTGTCATCATTACCGAACAGTATCCCAAGGGCCTGGGACAAACAATGATAGATATTCGTCAGGCAGCCGGTGACAGAGCTGTTTATTTGCAGAAAATGGAGTTTTCCTGCGCCGCCAATCCCGAGATTATGAATCATCTCAAAAACAGCGGTAAAAAGCAGATTGTCATTGCCGGTGTTGAAGCGCATATTTGCGTAACCCAGACTGCGTTGGCCTTGCAGCAGGCCGGATATGAGGTGTTCGTCGTGTCTAACGCCAGCTCTTCACGGGATCCGCTGCAAACGGTTGTCGCATTTCAGCGCTTGTTGAAAAACGGGATAGACGTCGTCTCGTCCGAAATGGTAATTTTTGAATGGCTTGAGAAGGCGGGCAGCGAGGAGTTCAAGGAAATTTCCAAAAAATATATCGTTTGATTTTTTTTAAATTTTGTCTATTGCTATCGGTTTTAAGGTATGTTATAAACATTGCAATTTAAAATACCTTTATGCCGATTATTATAGCAAGTGACAGATTACCTGCGTAATGTCGGCCTCATTTTTTAATATTTAAATTTTTTATTATGGAACAAGCTTACATTACCCCGGAAATTACGCAGCCGACGTTCATAACTTATGACGGAAGCCAGAGCTGCATTGTTATCACCTACATTCGTCCCTCAGACGGCAAAAAGTACCGGCTAAAGACGCCGATTGATGCTTTTCGGCAGGTGAATATGCTTCTTAAAAGCAATCTTCAATACAGTATTTTTTACCGCGACGGTCAACCTTGCGGCATTAACCTGAAGCATGGATATTGTTATTACTGCGCTTCTGAGAGCAAACTCGATTCCGAAAGTGTCGATAAAATTTTATCGGCGCCGTTGGTGGAACATTTTGTTGCATTTAATCAGGATGAGCGTTTAAGAATTGATTTGCAAACCGCATTAAAATTTTTGACGACGGTGTCAATGCATCCGCATGATATCCGCAATTTTGCTTCCAGTCCGGAATTGCAGCGCCGCTACAAGGTTTATTTCGGCGATACGCTGACTTATCGTGTGATTGAAGCTTTGGCGCAAGACATTGCTTGTGGATTGCTGTACAAAGAAGTTGCCCCGGCTGGTCTTCGAAAGTCGGCGTTAATGAATCTGTTTAGGGCTGAGGCGCTTGATGAATATATCGGCAGTCTTCCCCTCTGATTGAATCAATCAAAACAAAAGGCTTTCTCCTGAACCAGGGAAAGCCTTTTGTTTTTTTTCCTCGCAGCCCTTATTTCGTGCGGCCGTAAACGTCTTCGTAACGGATAATGTCGTTTTCATCCAGATTGTCACCGGTTTGAATCTCGATAAATTCCATATTTTCTTTGGTGTCGTTCTGTATGCGGTGTTTGGTCTTAACCGGAATGTAAACCGATTCGTCCGCCTTTTTTACGATTTTTTCTTCTCCGAGAGTAACAACGGCCTCGCCTTTGACGATAATCCAATGTTCGCTGCGGAAATTATGAGATTGCAAAGACAAAATGTTGCCCGGCGTGACGCAGATTCTTTTAACGCAGAAATTGTCTCCGGCATCCAAAACCTCCCAGGTACCCCAAGGGCGGTTGTCCTTGTCGCCTCTTTTATATGTATTGGCCATTTTTTCTTCCTTTTTTTACTAAGTTTTTACTTGATGAAAACTAATATAAATAATATAAGTTAAAGCGCAAGGTTAAAATAATTATTTGCAGATAACTTCTGTCTGATTGGTGGGCAAAATTATGAAATCTCCGGCCATAAACCAGGCTATGGACATATTGCGGCAGCTTCGGCATATTTCCGAAGGGCCGGACACGCTTCCTGTCAAGCTGGATAAAATCATCACCATGATTGTCGGGCAAATGCAGGCGGACGCCGGAGCCTGTTATCTGGTGGTGGACGATAATTATCTGGAACTTTTTGCTGCCAGCGGGTTTAATGACCGTATTGCCCACAAGGTTTCTTTGCGCGTCGGCGAAGGCCTGGTCGGCGATGTGGCCGAAAACTGCCGTTCTCTGGCGGTGGCTGATGCCTGGAAGCATCCCAAGTTTTCATACAAGCCTGAAATGGGCGAAGAAAAATACAAGTCTTTTGTCGGTGTGCCCCTGATTCGTTGGAGCCGCGCCATCGGCGTCATTACGCTGCAAAAAAACGAAATTTATGAATATTCTTCTCTGGAAATCGAAATCCTTGAAACGGTAGCCATGGTTTTGAGCGAACTGGTGGCTTCGGAGGAAATGTCCGAATATAAAAACAGCCTGATTAAAGAACGCGGCCTGTCTGAACGGGAAAAGCTCAAGGGGCTCAGCCTCAGCAAAGGTTTTGGTATGGGGCAGGCCGTCGTACACCGCCGCCGGCAGGTTGTTACCAAAATTTTTGCCGAAGACAAAGACAAGGAACTGAAAAAACTTGAACTTGCCCATACCGGAATGAACCGCGACCTGGATGAAAAATTTAACTCCACCAAACTGGGCATCGGCGAACACGTTGACATTCTTGACGCTTACCGGATGTTTGCCAAGGACAAGGGGTGGTACAAAAAAATTGCCGATAACGTCCAAAGCGGCCTGACTGCCGAAGCGGCAGTCGAACGAGCCTATGAGGATATGTGGAACCGTCTCTCCGGCACGACCGACAGTTATCTGAAGGAACGTTTGCATGATTTGCGGGATGTTGCCGACCGGCTTTTGGGATATCTGAGCGGCGACAATAAAAGTCTTTCCCAGGTGGAAGGCGACGACATTATCGTTGTGGCCCAAACTATGGGTCCGGCTGACTTGATGGATTACGACTATCAGAAAATCCGCGGCTTAATCATTGAAGACGGTACGCCTACAATGCACGTGGCCATCGTAGCCAAAGCGCTCGGAATTCCGGTCGTTGCCAAAATAAAGGGCATTTTTAACGAAATCAAAACCGGAGAGCTGATAGCCGTTGACGGTAATGAAGGCTATGTCTATATCAAACCGAGCGTTCCGGTTCAGGAAAAAATCAAGGCGAAAATCGCGGAAAAGAACAAGCTTCTGGCACGTTTGGCCGAGCTGAAAGATTTGCCTGCCGAGACCAGGGACGGCGTTCGCATCAACCTTTACATCAATGTCGGCTTGGCCTTTGATTTGGACTATATTGAAACCACAAACTGCGACGGCATCGGGCTGTATCGTACCGAAATTCCTTTTATGGCCTCAGACGTTATGCCTGATGTCGACCGCCAAATGAGCTATTATAAGGAACTGATGGACCGTGCCGGGGACAAGCGGGTGATTTTCCGCTCGCTGGATGTCGGGTCGGATAAGCTTTTGCCCTATTGGAGCAACGCCGGAGAAGACAACCCTGCCATCGGCTGGCGCTCCATTCGCATCACGCTGGATCGTCGGGCCATTCTGCGCAAGCAAATGCGGGCTTTTCTCCGTGCGGCGGCCGGAAAAGTCCTCAATGTTATGTTTCCCATGATTTCTAATCTGGCCGAGTTTGAAGAAGCTAAAGAAACGCTGATGATTGAACTTGAAAAGGAAAAGCGCCGTGGTTCCGAAGTTCCGGCCAAGGTGAACGTCGGCTTGATGATAGAGGTACCCTCGGTAGTCTTTCAGCTGGACGCCATTTTGCAGCAGGCGGATTTTATCTCTATCGGCACCAATGACCTGGCGCAGTTCGTTTTTGCCTGTGACCGAGGAAATCCGCGTCTGAGCGAGCGCTACGACGTTTTGTCCGCTCCGTTTTTAAAGATGATGCAGGAGATTGTCGCCAAAGCGAACGCGGCGGGCGTTTATTGTTCCGTTTGCGGCGAAATGGCGGGCAATCCGATTGAAGCGATGGCCCTGATTGGGCTCGGCTATCGAAACCTGTCAATGTCCGGGTCGTCGTTCGGCCGCGTCAAAAGTATGATTCGCTCGGTAAACATTGAAGATATTGAAGATTACGTAAAAACGCTGCTAAAATCAAACAAACGGACGCTGCGCCCGCAATTAATTTCCTATGCCTATGATCATGGTATTGAAATTTATTAAAAGGTATGTAATAATCATCGCATTTACTGATATTTGTAAAGGAAATCATCGTGAAAAAAGAGAAAGCAAATTCCGAAGAAAAGGAAGTTAAGGAAGCCAAAGAAGTCAAGGCTCAGAAGAATGCCGAAATTGCGTCGTCCAAAGTGGCGGACAAGGCTCCCGCAGAAAAAAACGTAACCAAAGTCGGCAGCCTGTTGAAGGAAATGCGCATTCAAAAAGGGCTGAAGCTTCCCGATATTGCCAAAAAACTTTGCATTCGCCGTATCTACCTGGAAGCTATTGAAGAAAGCAATTATGCCGAAATTCCGGAATTTCCTTATGGTATCGGTTTTATCCGCTCATACGCTGATTTTCTTGGGCTGAACAGCAGCAACATTGTCGAGCTTTATAAAGAGGAAACCAACATTCAGCCAGAAAAGGACATCTTTGTTCTGGAGCCGCAGACCGAAGCGACGGTTCCCGGCAAAAAGTATTTGCTTGTCAGCCTTGCCGCGATGATTGTGATTTATTTCGGATGGTATGCCTATAACAATCATACCGTTGAAGAAACGCCTGCTTACCCGGAAGCCTCAGTTTCTTCCGCCGGTCAGGTTGAAGATGCTGTTAATCCGCTGCCGCTCGTGGTGGAGGACTATTCCAGCCCGGCCGAAGTGTCGGACGGCGCCGATTCTTCTGCCGAACCGATTGCGGTTATAGATACCACTGCGGAGGCAGAACCGGCAACGACAACGCCGCAGGTCGTAGTGACCAATGAGTCTTTTCCCGGCACGGTAGAGCCCAAAGCAGAACCGGCTCCGGCTCCGGAGGTTGTTGCCGAGGCGCCCAAACCGGCCAAAAGCGGTGTCGTTATCAATGTAAAAAAAGAAACCTGGATTGAGGTCAAAGACGACAGCAAACTCTATATCAGCAAGGTTTTGCAGCCGGGTGACACCTATACGGTGCCGCAAGGTCCCGGTATGATTTTGTCTGTCGGCAAAATGGACGGCGTCGATATTTACATTAACGGCGCTCTGACCAATGTCTTTACGGCCAACCGCAAAATGAACATTGCCTTGGACAAGTTTATTTCTGCCGCTAATCATTAGCGACACGTTCTTATTGCAGAAAATAGCAGGTGTCTGCCTGCTATTTTCTTTTGTTTTATACGAAGAGTTTTTTTATTTAAGGAAGTATCAATGAATTTTGCTGAAAAACTAGCTAATGTCGTTAACCGTTATAATGAAGTGGAGGCGTTAATTTCCGCGCCCAACCTGAATTCTGACGAACTGGTCCGGATGAATAAGGAACTGGCTCAGCTGGCGCCGGTTGTGGAAGCCATCAACAACTGGCACCGTCTTCAGAAAAATATGGACGATGCCAAGTCAATGATGGATGACGCCGAGTTGGACAAGGAAATGCGCGAAATAGCCGAGGCCGAATATTATGACCTCAAGGAAAAAATGCCGGAGCTTGAGCAGCAGATTAAAATTTTGTTGCTGCCCAAGGATGAAGAGGATGAAAAAAACGCTATTCTTGAAGTCCGTGCCGGCACCGGCGGCGACGAAGCCGCATTGTTTGCGTCGGTTTTGTTTGAAATGTATCAGCGCTATTCCGCTTTGCAGGGATGGAAGTTTGAGGTTAACGACGTTACCGAAAACGAACTCGGGGGCTATAAGGAGGCGTCTGCCAAAATCACCGGCAAAGATGTTTTCGCCCGCTTGAAGTTTGAATCCGGAGCGCATCGTGTCCAGCGCGTGCCGGTAACCGAGTCTCAGGGACGGGTTCATACCTCTGCCGCCACGGTGGCGGTGCTGCCGGAAATCGAAGAAGTGGATATGTATATTAATCCGGCAGACTTGAAGATTGACGTCTATCGTGCGTCAGGTGCCGGCGGACAACACGTAAACCGTACGGAATCCGCCGTTCGCATCACGCATATTCCGACCGGCGTCGTTGTTCAGTGCCAGGATGACCGCTCACAGTATAAAAACAAGGAAAAGGCGATGAACCACTTGCGCGCCAAGCTGTATGATATGCAAAAATCGAGCATTGACAACGCTTATTCCGAAAAGCGCAAACTTCAGGTCGGATCGGGTGACCGTTCCGAACGTATCCGAACCTATAACTATCCTCAGGGACGCGTGACCGACCACCGTATCAATCTGACGCTTTATAAGCTCAATGAGGTTGTTTCCGGCGATGCTCTGGGCGAGATTATAGACGCTCTGGTGATGGAAGACCAAGCCCAAAAACTTGCCGAATTGGATTAGTTTGTTTTGACGGTTCAGCCTCCTTTTGACCAATAAAAAGGAGGCTGAATAGTTTTTAGTCTACGATTTCGATGCGGACTTTTTTGCCGTAAAATTTCAGCAGCCGCCGAAATCCGGAAATAAGATAGCCTTTGCCGGCTTCCATTGTGTTAATGTCTTTGGTCGAAATGCTTGCCGCTTCGGAAAGCTGTTCTTGGCTCAGGGCTCTCTCTCGCCGGACGTTTTTCAGTTCAAGCCCTAAAGCGCGGCGAACCGCTTTAATATTGAAATTTTCGATAATCATTGTTTTAGCTCCATTGTTTAGAGAACTTTTCCTGTTTAAGAAAAGTTATATATTAAAAACAAAAACCACCTCGACTGAAAATCAAGGTGGTGGAGCTACAAACTGCACATAGTCAGTCAACCTTATTCGACGCATAAATACGCTTATATCGGCCACTCCACCAAAACAGTGGATTCTATGTGAGATGTTTGTAGACACCACAGCTCACCTCTGAGCTGCAAAAAACATCTTAAAGCAAATCAGGCGTTTTGCAACTAAAATCGCTATCTTATTTTACTCATTTAACATCTGCGATTTTTTGATTGTGCCTGTCGTTAAAACTTCTTATAATCATCCTCAGGTTAATTTGAGGAATCACCAATGTCGGCACCACAGTTCGTACATCTTCGCGTTCATACCGCCTATTCTTTGTCGGAAGGCGCAATGCTGGTGCCTAAGCTGATTCATAAACTTCACGACCAGGGAGTTCCGGCGATTGCCGTAACCGACACCGCCAATATGTTCGGCGGCAAGGCTTTTTCCAAATATGCTTCGGATGAAGGGGTAAAGCCCATTTTGGGTTGTCAGTTCTACCTGCGCAATCCTGATGCCGATGATGTGCTCAAGGCTAAAGGACGGATTATTGAGCCGGATAAAATCGTTTTGTTGGTGATGAACGAAAACGGCTATCAAAACATTATGAAGCTGATGAAGCGCTCTTATCTCGACAACCCCAAACAGGGCGAAAAGGCACAGCTCAAAATGTCGGATTTGGAAGAACTGAACGGCGGGCTGATAGCGCTCACCGCCGGCGTAGAAGGGCAAATCGGACGGCTCCTGCTCGAAAACCGCAAGGCGGAAGCGGAAGAGGTCGTTGTTAAACTTCGCGAGATTTTTGCAGACCGCCTTTATATGGAAATTTCGCGTATCGGCTTGGAAACGGAACAAAAAACGGAAGACGACTTTATTGATTTTGCATATAAATACAATATTCCGCTGGTTGCCACCAACGAGGCTTTTTTCTTTGACGCCGATATGTATGAAGCGCATGATGCCTTAATTTGCATTGCCGCGGGAGAATATGTGGCCAACGATGACCGCAAAAAATATTCGCCCAACAACCGTCTTCGCAGCGCGGAAGAAATGGTCGAGTTGTTTAAGGATTTGCCGGAGGCCGTTCAAAGCACGGTTAACATTGCCGCCCGTTGCAACTACCTGTCACAGAAGGTCGATCCGTTGTTGCCTATTTTTGAATGTCCCGAGGGCAAAACGCAGGACGAGTTCATTACCGAACAGGCCTACAAGGGGCTGAAACAGCGTATGGAAGCCCAGGTTTACAATGACAGCCAAACGCCGGAAGAACGTGCGGAAATAGACAAGCGCTATTATGAACGTTTGGATTATGAACTCAGCGTTATCAAAAAAATGGGTTTTCCCGGTTACTTTCTTATCGTGTCGGATTTCATCCAGTGGTCAAAAACCCACGGCGTGCCGGTGGGGCCGGGGCGTGGTTCCGGTGCGGGCTCGATTGTTGCCTGGTCATTGAAGATTACCGACCTTGATCCCTTAAAACTTGATTTGCTGTTTGAGCGTTTCTTGAATCCCGAACGCGTCAATATGCCCGATTTCGACGTCGACTTTTGTCAGGAAAACCGCTATAAAACCATTGAATACGTCCAAAAGAAATATGGTTTTGACCATGTTGCCCAAATTATCACCTACGGCAAACTGCAAGCCAAAAACGTCATCCGCGACGTCGCCCGCGTGTTGCAGATGCCTTATGCTCAGGCGGACCGTATATCTAAAATGATTCCTCCCGGTGTTCAGGGTAAAAACCCCACTTTGCAGGAGTCGCTGGATCAGGTGCCGGAACTGGAGCAAATGCGGCAGGAAGACCCGCAAATCAACAAGTTGTTTGATATCGGAATGAAACTGGAAGGCCTTTACCGCCAGTCCGGTATGCATGCCGCCGGCGTAGTTATCGGTGACCGCCCGTTAGATCAGCTGGTTCCGTTGTATAAGGATCCCAAGGCCGATATGCCGGTTACCCAGTATGATATGAAATTTGTGGAAGAAACCGGCCTGATTAAGTTTGACTTTTTGGGCCTGAAAACGCTGACCGTGATTAAAAAAGCCGTCGACTGGGTGAAGAAAGTCCATAAAATCGACCTTGATATCGATAACATTCCCTTGGATGACAAGTTGACCTATGAGATGCTTCAGCGCGGAGACACTTCTGCCGTATTCCAGTTTGAATCTCCGGGAATGAAAGATGTTCACAAGCAAATCAAACCTGACCGTTTTGAGGATTTGATTGCTATCGTTTCTTTATATCGCCCCGGCCCGATGGATAATATTCCCACATACATCAAGCGCAAGCACGGCGAGGAGGAAATAACCTATCTTCATCCCGATTTGGCGCCGATTCTTGATGAAACATACGGCATTATGGTTTATCAGGAACAGGTTATGAAGATTGCTCAGGCGTTAGGCGGCTACACTATGGGCGGCGCGGATAAACTGCGTAAGGTTATGGGTAAGAAAATGCGCGACGAAATTCCCAAACAGCGTAAAATGTTTACCGAAGGCGCCGTGGCAAAGGGTATTGACGAAGGAACCGCTACCAAGATTTTTGACCAGATGGAAAAATTTGCGTCTTATGGTTTTAACAAGTCGCATGCTGCCGCTTATTCTTTGGTTTCGTATCAGACGGCGTACCTGAAAGCGCATTATCCGGTAGAGTTTATGTGTGCCGTGATGTCTTTGGATATGACCAACGTCGACAAACTCCTCTTGTACAAAGAGGAGTGCAAAAAGATGGGATTCAAGGTATTGCCGCCGGACATTAACAAGTCTGACGCCGACTTTGATGTTGAAGACGGCAACATCCGCTATGCCTTGGCCGCTATCAAAAGCGTAGGCGCCGCCAATATGGAGGCTATTGCTGCCGAACGCCACGCGCACGGACCCTATAAAGACGTTTCCGACTTTATCCATCGGATTGACGCCAAGCAGATTAACCGCCGCCAATTGGAGCAGCTGATAAAGGCTGGCGCTTTTGACTGTCTGGATAAAAACCGCGGCAAGCTTTTTGCCAATATTGAAACCATTGTCCAGCACATTTCCGCCGCTACGGAACTGAAAACCAGTTCGCAGTCGTCGCTGTTCGGCGATCAGGAGCTTCAGGCCAAGGTCAAGCTGGCCGAAAAACCCGATTGGCCGGAGCTCGAAAAACTTAAATTGGAGGCGGAAGCCATCGGCTTTTATCTGTCGGCTCACCCTCTGGACAGTTATTCCCGCGGTATGGAGCGTCTCGGCGTCAAAAAATGCAATGAGGTTTTTCAGGGTATTCGTACCGGAGATACCATTCGCGCCAAATTGGCCGGCTGCGTAAACTCGTTCCAGAAGCGCATCTCCAAAAACGGCAATAAATATGCTTTCTTGGAAATTTCCGACGGCAGCAGCAATTTTGAAGGTCTGCTGTTTTCGGAAGGGCTGACCCGTTTTGAAGAAACCATCAAGTCCGGTTTGCCGTTGCTTGTCAGCGTCACGATAGACAAGCAGAACGAGGAGGGCAATCCCCGGGTTATGATTAACAGCGTTGAGACGTTGGACAAGGCTATTGCCGACGTTGCCAACGGTTTGGAAATCAGCCTCAATGACACCTCTGCCGTGCCGAAACTTAAAGAAATCCTCGGCAAAGATAGAAACGGCAAAAATAAAATATATATAAAGCCTGACAACGACAATTGGGATATTCGAATTGAGCTTTCCGGCGGTTTTGCGCTCCAGGGCGACGTTCTGAGCCAAATCCGCGGCTTGGCCGGTGTAACCACAGTGAAGGAAATTTAATCATGAAGAAAATATATGAATTTCTGAATCATTTTTGGGATAAAGGCAGTTCTGCGGCCGTCGTGCCGGAAGAAGATAATCGCGATGCGGTTAAAATGCCGTTGTTTAAAATTGTTTTCGGACCGGAAGGGCTGTTTATTGACCGCACGCGCAATTTCTTTGCCGTTGCCGGAATTTATGCTCTGCTGTTGTCGGTTTTGTCATTGGTTGCCGGGCAGGGGTATATGTGCCTCTATAACGACTACCGCGTCGGCGGCGGCTATTGTACCAACAGCATCGGCCTCTATGTTGCCGTACACATTGTGGTCTTGTATGTCATATCTATGTTTATGGTTCGCTGGTATAACGTTTGTTTCGGCGGACAGCCGTTGTCTTGGCGCTATCTTTTGCTGCCGCGCCGGCAGGATGTGCGGAGTTTTGCCGGCAATATTGCTTTTATCCTGATTAATCTGCTGTCGATGCTGTCGTTGTATCTGCTTTATGTTCGCGACCCTAACCCGGATTGGCGGATAGAACTGGTTTATTTTGCGTTTGTTTCAATCGGTTTTCTGGTGCCTTTTGTGGTAATGCGCTTTTATGCGTTGATTGGTTTTATTCTGGCCGGAGAGAAATTTCCCTCTTTTGCCGCGGTCTGGAACCGGGGAAGGGGAAATTCCCTCCGTATCTTGGTCAGTCTTGCGTTGATTTTCTTTCTGACTTTCTTTTCGCTTTTCGCGTTTCTGAATAACTTTAAGCTTGTCGACGATAAAAATGCGTTCTATATTAGCTTCATAGTTGAATATTTATACAACCTTTTATTGTTGCTTTTAGTGGTCTTTTTCACCAATCACTGCTATTTGCAAAAAACTTTCTTGTTTGGAAGGAACCAAGATGGAGAATAAAACTGCTCAAATCAGACTGCCGTTCTGGGAAACCGTTCGCCGCAGCTTTATGTACGTATTGACGAATTTTGATGTCTATCTCAAGGTGACCGCTTTGTGGTTTGCCATCATTCTCTATGAGATGTTTACCGATTTTCCCTCAATCTGTAATCTTTCTGCCGAAGGATGTACCGGCGGATGGATGCAGAATGTATCTATTTTGTTGCTGATGTTGGCATCGATTGCAATCGTTATCGCTTTTTGCCGCGTGATTGTGCTCAAGGTTCCGAGCTCATATTTCTCTTGGGCTTTCGGCAAACGGGAAATTATTTATCTGCTGTACAACATTTTGTTGATTGCAATCATAACCTTGCCCTCCATCGTTTTGATTTTCTCTTGGGCCTATTTCGGACGGATGCTCGGTATGCCGGAAGGTTTTTATAATGTCTCGTTGATTATTCCGTTGCTTTTGGCTATTTATTTTTCCCGGTTGTTCCTGGTCTTTCCCGCAATTGCCGTTGATGACCGGAAAATGACTCTCAAGGCATCTTTTAAATTGGCGGAAGGTAATGCCAATAAGATTTTCTGGGGACAAATTTTAATGACTCTGCCGGTTGTTCTTTTGATGGCTTTGTTGTCAATTATATTCAAACTGATTGGCAGCGACGGTTATGTCGTCAGATTTGTTTTCGTCCTGTTGGTCTTTGCGCTGTCATTCTTGGATTCCTGCTTTAAGGCGTCTTTCTTTGCGCATATTTATCAGTATTTCACTTTTTATCGTGATAAGGCTGAAGAAAACAAGGAATAAGAAAAAGGAGCTCAATTGAGCTCCTTTTTTATTGGCTGTTTTGCAAAAGCTGCCTGTTCATCAGATGAAATGCCAAAGTGGCAAATTTCGCTTTTTCCGATGAATGACCGATAAACGAGATTGAACCGCCGGATTGCCCCGATTTAATCTCTTGGTCTGTTGGGAGATGTCAACCGTCTGCAAGACGATCTTATCTTTTTTCCTTCTTGTCCGCATACGGGTTATTGGTCTTGCGAACAGTCATTCTTATCGGAATTCCGCGCAAATCAAAATTTTCGCGCAGCTGATTAACCAAATATCTCAAATAAGCGTCTGGCAGACCTTCCGGATTGCTGGAAAAAATATAAAATGAAGGAGGTCTGGTTTTTGCCTGCGTAATGTAACGCAGCTTAATTCTCCGCTTGTTTTTTCCGAGCGGCGGCGGATAATTGTCAATCATATCCGAAAACCATTGGTTTAACGGGGCTGTCGGGATTCTGATGTTCCAACGGTCATAAACCTTAAAAACGGCACGCATCAGCTTGTCAAGATTTTCACCTTTTAACGCGGAAATTGTTACCGTCGGGATACCCTCCGCCTGGGTAAGCGAGGTTTGCAGCTTGTCGTTCAAACGCTGCAATGCTTCCTTGCGATTGGCAATGTCCCATTTGTTGACGGCGATAACCAAGGCTCTGCCTTCGTCCAGAACCTGCCGGGCAATAGTCAAATCCTGTTTGTCCAAAACCGCGTCGGCATCCAAAACCAAAATCACGACTTGAGCCATAAAAGCGGCATGTTTTGTGCTGGCCGCCGACATTTTTTCCAATGAATCGTCCACGCGTGATTGTCTGCGCAATCCGGCGGTGTCGACCAAGTTAATTTTTCTTCCCTGATAAACCCATGCGCTGGTAATGGCGTCGCGGGTAACGCCAGCTTCCGGTCCGGTCAGCATTCTTTCATCTTTAAGCAGGGCATTGACAAGAGTAGACTTTCCGACATTCGGCCTTCCGACGATCGCCAGTTGAATCGGCCGTTTTTTGTATGCGGCATCTTCCCCTGTATCCTCGCCGCTCTCTTCGTCAGCAGCCTCTCTTTCCGGTTCTTCTTCGCTTTTTTTCTCGTCGTATTCTTTCAGCGCATCATAAAGGTCCAGCAGACCCAAACCGTGTTCTGCCGAAAACGGAATAGGCGTACCCAAACCCAGCTTATAAGCTTCGTGAATACTGTCTTCCTGAAGTTTGCCCTCACATTTGTTTGCAAGCAAAACGACCGGTTTTCCGCTCTGGCGCAGCAATCCGGCCAGATGTTCGTCATAAGGTTGTAGGCCGTCGCGGGCATCAAACAAAAACAAACTGACGTCAGCTTCTCTGATTGCTTTTTGCGTTTGTTCCCACATTCTTTTTTCCAGGTTGTCTTCGTTGGAATATTCATAACCGGCAGTGTCAATTACCTGCAATTTCAGATTTTGCAGTTTTGCCGAAGCTTCTCTGCGGTCGCGGGTTACGCCCGGTTTGTCATGTACAATGGCGACTTTTCGCCCGACCAGACGGTTGAACAAAGTCGATTTTCCGACGTTCGGCCTGCCGACGATTGCGATTTTCAGTGTCATTTTAGTTTCTCAATCCTGTTATTGAAATGCCAGCATATCGGCATCTTTAGTCGTAAAGAGCGTAATGCCGTGAGCCATAATCGGAGCCAGCTCGACGCCGTCGTCAATGCTGATGTAGCTCAAAATTTCTCCGGTGTAAGGCGATACGGCAAAGACGTAACCGTTGGACGTTGCCACGATTAATCTGTTTTCAGCCAGCAACGGTCCGCTACCGAACACGCCGCTGCGGTCTTCAAGTTCGTCTCCGTAAGGAATGGACGTGTTCCAAACTATTTTTCCGCTGTTCTTTTCAAAAGCCAGCAGGTCAAAGTCGTTGGTCAGCACATACAGATAATCTCCGGCAATCCACGGCTGATTGTTGCTGCCCAGTTCTTTTTCCCATACCCGTGCGCCGGTTCGCAGGTCTATTGCCGCCAAAATGCTGTTGTAGCCGACGGCATAAACGCGGTCACCGTCAATAACCGGGTTGGCTTTGATGGCCGTAATATTGGACAGGGAGTTGGTTCTTTTCTTCGAAACCAGCAAATCCACCCACAAAGGCGTACCGGTGCTGGCTTTGAATGCCCGCAGCTCGCCGTTTGAAAAAGCTGCGATGACGACATCCAAATCGGGGTTGTACGCCGGACTGGCCCCTCCGACTAATGTCGTGTTTTCAAAATCATTGGTAATTTTCCAGATTTCTTCGCCGCTTTCGGCATTCAGGGCAATTAAGGTATTGTCAAAAGTCTGAACAAAAACTCTGTTGGCCCCGACGGTCGGCGCAATTCTGATGGGAGCTTCGTAATCCTTGCGCCATAGCTCTTTGCCGGTTGTCATATCCAGGCAGAATACGCCGCCAAACCCGGTTGTGGCATAAATTTTCTTGTTAAATTCAGCCAGACCCGCACCTTTCATGGCAACGGAATTGTCATCCTTGTTCAAGGCCTTCAGCCTTTTTTTCCAGATCTTACGGCCGTCATCCAAACGATAGGCGCTGACAATGCCGTCGGCGTCAATGGCAAATACGACTTTGTAGGCAATAATCGGTGACGCAATAAGAAAATCGCGTTTGGAGCTTCCTTCGCCGAAATTGCTGTCCCAAATCTCTTTCAGTTTGCTGTCTGCCTCAAGATGCCCCATCAAATGCATGGCGTTGCCGCCGCTTTGCGACCACTGGTTGTTGGTATAGGGAGCCGGAAGCTTTATTTTAACTTCGCCGGGAGCATAGTCAGGAGCCAGGTCGGCGGTTTCTTTGATGACGTTGATTCTCTCTCCGTCAATTTCAAGCTTGTCTTTACCGAACAGTCCGCATCCTGTAAGCAGCATTGCCAAACCTAAAGTCAGCGCCTGCCTGTACATATTCCTAACCATGAACTTCTCCGTTATTTGCTTTGATCGCTGATAATCGTCACCATGTCTTGTGCTCTGGCTTTCAGGCTGTCCTGAACATTGGCCGAGTTGACAATCTTTTCGTATTCGGCTTTTGCCTGTTCCATGTCTCCTTCGCGGATAGCCAGCATTGCCAGCAGTTCATGAGCAATATTGGCCCAATTGCTGTCTTCTGCCGTCAGCGGTTCCAGCAGGTCGGTTATTTCTTCCCGGCTTGCGTCGCTGTCCAGTTTGTAAGAAGCCAGTTTGATTGTGGCAATGTCGCGCATTTGTTCGTTGGCGTCTTCGTCGGAAGAAAGTTGTTCCAATGCAGCCATGGCTTCGGCGTTTTTGCCTTGCTCAAAATAGATGTTTGCGATTTGCAGTTTGGCCACGTCGCCGTAAATACCGCGGTTGGCCTTGGCCAGATTCTGCAGAATGTTAAGACTTTCGTCAAAACGGCCCTGATTTTGCAGCGAAACGGCAACCGCATATGCGTTGGAAAGCTCCTGAGCCCGTTTGGCGCGCCAGGTTTTAAACGTTTCAAAACTGACTGCCGCCGTCAGAAGCAAAGCGACGGCGATAATGATGAACAACCCGTATTTGTCCCACAGGCTTTTAAGCTGTTCGTTTTTGACGTCCTGTTCGATTTCTTTCAACAGGGCATCGTTTTTTAAAGTGTCGTTAGCGGCTTTTTTCATAAACTGTCTCCTCGCCTGAAAATCTCCTTTTGCTATATATAATCGATATCTGTTAATATAGCAAAGATATTTTTTTATATTACCAAACTTCTTCCGGTTTTTTTTATTTTATAACCTCGTGAATAAGAAATTTTTTAACCCAGCGCAAATCTTTAATCGGAAGCTTTGCTCCGAAGGTAATTGATTTTTCGTCTGAAATGACAGACACGAAATACCGCCCGCTGGCCGGATTTTCCGTGATGTCGATTGCTTCGATTGCCGTTTTGGGAATTTCGTCGTGCTTGGTGGAAAACAACATATATTTGTGCGTGTTGACGATTTTATCCTTCTTGATAATCAGCTTTTCTTTGCGAAACAAAATAAAAACGGCGGTAATAATAATGAAGGCGCAAATCCCCGTGGTTATAAAGAAAGCCGAAGGTGAAAAGCTTTTTTGCAGCGTTTCGAAATTGGCGCCGGCGGCAATAACCAGGCCTCCGATAGCTAATATAGCAATCCAGGCGATGATATTGTATGCGTCCCATACAATTTTTCTTGCTTTGATAACGATTTTGTCTTTGCGGCGGACATAGGCGATGGTGTCCGGCAGCGCTTCGTAAGAGTCGTAGTTGTCGATGACATAGCCGAGCTCTGCCATTTCTTTCAAGGATTTGTCAAGGTTTTTGACGTCTCGGGCAATCAATCCCTCGTCGGTGTTGACCAGAGCCGGCAGATTAAGCGTCCGGGCATAATGTTCCCAGATTTTCCGGATGTCTTTTTCTGACGTGGAAATGTACAAAGGGATAATCCGGCTCGGATCTTTATGATAAAGCTCAATGATATACTTGTTTTTGTTGATAAAGCCAAACTGGAAAAATTCGATTCTGAAGCGGACGCCCTGATAGTTTTTAAAATTTTCGCGAATGATGACCTTCTCGCCCAACACCGGACGGAAACCGATTGTAACCGTTTTGCCGTCAAAAATGATTTTTTTGTAACGGATGTAAGAGGTTATGCTGGCTGCAATCATTCCCAGACCGATAAGAATAAACACGATGTCAAAAAACGTAGGGTTAATCAGCGGCTGGTATTGCAAGGCGTCCGGCATTCCGATCAAGTCGTCAAACGAGCTCTTCGGCTGGCGGAAACCGTTAAAAAATTCATAGGTGCCCAGAAAAAACAATAATGCGCCGAAAATCAGCCCGGGCAGAATAAATCTCCAGTTTGTACGGTCAGACGTTTTGGCCGGCAGTTTATCCAACTTGAGTTCGAGCTTATGACTGAAATAATCCGGCATGTTATAATTCATTGTTTTTTCCTTTTACAAGATTTTCAGAACACCATTATGCTAGCTTAATTCTTTTAAATAATCATCAATTTTTTCTAAAATATATTAATTAATTTTAGTTTATTTTAACGTTCTGCGGTTATTGTTGTAATAAAACAAGTTTTATACGAAGGAGCGCTTATGGAAAGTATAAACATTTTTACTCAGGATTCTTATTTTGCTATAACGTTGTTCACTTTGGGACTTCTGCTGTTTTCTACCATTTTTTCCAGCCGTGCCGACAAGATTGCGGCACCTTTATGGCTGTTGTTCATCGGATTGGCGGTAGAGTTTGTCGCCGGCGGCGTTTCTGCGGAAGTGACCAATGTTTACAACGAGGGCGGCTCCATTACCGCATATGTGTTTGTTGAGCTCTTGTTGCTGCTCATTGCAATGATTTTTATGGCAATGGCTGCGTCACAGCTGCTGATACGCAGCCTGCCCAGCTCTCCGGTAATAGTGATGGTTACCGTTTTGGGCGTGGTTGCCATCGCTTTTTTCCTGTTTATCTCTCCTGACGGCGAAATGGTCAACTCCATGCGTCAGATTTTCCCGTTAGCCGCGTTTGCATACATCGCCTTGAGCTTTTGGGCTCAGACGTTCCAGCGTTTTAACGGCGGTAATCTGATTTCGGCGCTTGCCACGACGATTGTAACCGTATTTTTAAGTATGCGTCTGTCCGGCATTCAGGCCGTCGTTGCCGCGGATATGTGGTTTATTCCTGCTTTGACCTATACGTTGCTCAGCCTTGCGTTCATTATGCTCTACAGCGACAGTATGCAGACCAAGCTGCAAAAAACCGAGCTGGAAGTGGAAAAATACAATAATCGGATTGAAGAAATCATACGTTCTTCTCCGTTCCCGATTATCATTTCCCGTTTGAGCGACGATAAAATAATTCTTGCCAATAATAATGCGGTTAAGCTTTTCGGAATTAATCCCCGGGAGCTCGAACGCTATCGGCTCAAAGATTTCTTTGCCGATTCTGACAACCGTCAGCTTTTGAACGAGCGTCTGGAACAAGAGCGTGAGGTTCAGGATTTTGAAATCCTGGTAAAGACGCCGATTTCAAACACGCCGTTTTGGCTTCTGGCTTCGGCAAACGTCATTGACTACAACTATGACGTGGTTCTTTACTCGGCATATCAGGACATTACGTCCCGCAAAAACCGTGAAACCCTGCTTAAAAACCAGGCTACCAGAGATCCTCTCACTTCTTTATATAATCGTCGTTATTTTGAAGATGAAGTGTCTAAGCTGATTTTGAAGGCGAAAGCCGACAAGACGCCGTACAGCGTTTTGATGATTGACGCCGACTTGTTCAAACGGGTTAACGACACTTACGGCCACAAGGTCGGCGATAAGGTTTTGATTGAGCTGGCTTCTACGTCTGAGCGGGCTCTGCGGGATAAAGATATCGTCGCCCGTTACGGCGGCGAAGAGTTTGTCGTCTTTTTGCCCGGAATCGATTCCAAAGAAGGGCGCGGCGTCGCTGACCGCCTGCGTGAAAGCATTTCCCAGGTGGTGGTTTATTCCGATGACAACAAACCGGTTACCTTTACCGTCAGTATCGGTGTGTCTTCTTCCGAAATTTCCGATAATATTGATACTCTGATAAAGACCGCCGACGAAGCGCTGTACCGTGCAAAGCAAAACGGACGCAACCGGGTTGAGGTTTTCAGTCCGAAGGATTTTGACGACTTTGTTAAACAAGGGCAGGTCGAACGCAAGGATGAGAGCCAAAATCATCATCCGGTGTTTGACAAGGAAAATGTTGCGGAAATTTCTCTGCTGGACGGCATCGAAACCAGCAAACTGCAAAATGAACAGACTTTTGTTGAAGATGCCCGGGAAAGTCGTTCCGTACTGCCCGGCGTAGACGCCGAAGATTTAAAATAGGGGAAGAGCGATGGTATGCGAGTTGAGCGGCATATGCGGCGGATGTCCGCTGCGTTGTCTTGATACCGCCCGGTATCAGGAGCAAAAGCTCGCAGCCTTTCGCGAAACGTTAAAACATATCCGTCAGGACAACATTGCCGAGGGGAAACCCGTTTTTGTTCCGGACCATACCCGCCGCCGCGCCAGCCTTGCTTTTTCATACAAGAAAGGGCGTTTGAGCTTGGGGTTTAATGCCGCCAAAAGCGCCGAAATCGTAAATTTCTCCGCTTGTCCGCTGCTGACGTCCGGATTAAATGCCGTCCTTCCCGCTATAACGCGGCTTTTGGAAGACATCTGTGCCGTTCCCTGCAACGTCAAAAAAGGCAAAAAAACGTTTAAACAAAACATAAGCGGCGGAGATGTCTGGTTGACCGAAGCGGCAAACGGCATTGACGTGGTTTTAGAGTTTGATGCCGAACCGGAGCTGGAACACCGGATGATTGTCTTTGAACAGGCTCAGTCCATGCCCTCGGTTATCCGCATTTCGCACCGCCGTTCGCCCTCCGCAATTATTGAACCGTTGGTGGAAAAAGCCCGGCCATGTATAAAAATCGGCGGATATGACGTATATATTCCCGCCGGAACTTTTTTGCAGCCGTCTGCCGAAGGAGAACAGGCTCTGACCGGGCTGGTTCAAAAATATATGGGGGATTCTGAGGGCGCCGTTGCCGATTTGTTTTGCGGCGTCGGCACTTTTTCATATGCTTTGTGCGGTCGCGCTGCCAATAAAATATTGGCAGTCGATTCGTCGCGGGAGCTGTTGGCCGGTTTTCAGGAATCCGTAAACCGCAATATGATTCCCAATATTCGGATAATGCCCCGGAATTTATTTAAATATCCGTTGGACTCAAAAGAACTCCATGGCTTTGACGTCGTTGTGTTTGATCCTCCCCGTGCGGGGGCGGCGGCACAGGCCGGACAGCTTGCCATGATGGAAACGGCGGCCAAACCGTCTAAAGTCATTGCCGTTTCCTGCAATCCGCAGAGCTTTGTCCGTGACGCCGGCATTTTGCTGGAGGGCGGTTATCGTTTGGTTGAACTTACCTTGGTTGACCAGTTTATTTATTCTAATCACAGTGAACTGGTCGCCCTGTTTACAAAGCTTTAGAGTTTTTGTATATTATGCTCAAAGGAAGACGTATGTTGAGAAAAAGTTTATTTTCGTTGCTTTTGCTGCTGATGACCGCAGCCTGTACCTGGTGGCCTGATTTTTATATCCCCGGCGCTTGTCCGAATGTCGTAATTCCGCGGGATACGGCCTACCTGACTCAGAAAATCAATTATTTTGACGAGTTTCAGATAGAAGTGACGGGATTCGAGGGTTTTTGTATGCCCAACGAAAAGGCCGGCCGCAACTATGGTTATGTCACCCCTTTGTTTAATATCCAGCGCCTGAAAGATACTGACGAAACCGATGTCGATTTCAGTTTTTACATCGAAACCAGACAGGGGCCGCCGGAATATCTGGGCCGCAAAACCTATAGCGCTTACGTCACTCTCGGCGAGCATGAAAAAGAAAAAAGCTTCAAAGGGCCGACGGTCAAGGTTCTGATACCGGAAAATGATTATGAGGACTTTGAGGTGCTTTTGGGAATTGACCTTTCCCGTGAAGAATATCTTTACAATCAACGTACTTTTGACGTCAAATATCGTTACAACATTGATGACGATCCCATGTATATGGAACGTACCCGTTTACCGGAACCGCCGGTGTCTCAGCCGAAAAAAAGCGGTTGCGGCAGTTGCGGTTTATAACATTTTTAAGGAGAACAGCTTATGAGTCTTTGCAAATCTCAGTTACAGTCCATGGCAAACGCCATTCGTTTCCTGTCTGCTGACGCTATTGAAAAATCCAAATCAGGGCATCCCGGTATGCCTTTGGGAATGGCCGACGTCGCTACGGTGCTGTTTTCTAAGTTCATCAAGCTGGATGCAGCCAATCCGCGTTGGTTCGACAGGGACCGTTTCGTTCTTTCAGCCGGGCATGGCTCAATGTTGCTTTACTCGCTGCTTTATTTGACCGGCTACGAGGATATTTGCCTCGACGACCTCAAGAATTTTCGCCAGCTCGGGGCCAAAACCGCCGGCCACCCGGAGTACGGACACCTGGCGGGGATTGATATGACCACCGGTCCTCTGGGACAGGGAATAACCTCCGCCGTAGGTATGGCTTTGGCCGAACGCATCATCGCCGCCAAATACGGCGAAGATGTCTGTTCGCACTACACTTATGTTATTGCCGGCGACGGCTGTCTGATGGAAGGCATTTCCGAAGAGGCAATCTCGACGGCGGCCCATTTGGGGTTGAGTAAACTGATTGTCTTCTGGGACAATAACAATATTACCATTGACGGCAGCGTCAGCGCCGCCAACTCTACGGACCAGATTAAGCGTTTTCAGGCCGTGGGTTGGAATACCATTGAAATTGACGGACACAATTATGACCAGATTGAGCAGGCCGTTGCCGCCGCTCAAAAATCGGACAAGCCGACGCTTGTTGCCTGCAAAACCCAAATCGGCTACGGCGCCCCCACTAAATGCGGCACCTCAAAATGTCACGGTTCGCCGCTTGGGGCGGAAGAACTTGCCGCCATGCGCCAAAACCTGAACTGGAATTACGAACCGTTTGAAGTTCCTGCCGATGTTCTTGAAGCCTGGCGAGCTGCCGGTTCGCGTAGTCATGATGTGTTTTTGGCCTGGGAAAAACGGGCTCGCGCCAAAGGTCGGGAGTTTTTGGATGTAATTGCCGACAAACTTCCTGCCGGCTGGGATAAAGAGTTGAACGAACTGAAGCGTCAGGCGGTTAAGGAAAAAACAAAAGTTGCCACCCGTAAGGCTTCTCAAATGTGTCTGGAAGCGATTGTTCCCCATATTCCGGAAATTGTCGGCGGTTCTGCCGATTTGGCCGCGTCTAACCTCACGTTTACCTCTGCGTCAAAGACCGTGACTAAAGACGACTATAACGGCAATAACGTCATGTACGGCATTCGCGAACATGCAATGGCTGCTATCATGAACGGTATGGCGCTGCACGGCGGTATCATTCCTTTCGGCGGAACCTTTTTCGTCTTCTCCGATTATATGCGCCCGGCAATGCGTCTTGCCGCATTGATGGGGATTCGCGTCATTTATGTTCTGACTCACGATTCTATCGGCGTTGGCGAAGACGGACCGACCCATCAGCCGATTGAACATCTGGCTTCCTATCGCTGTATGCCCAATATTTTGACTTTCCGTCCCTGTGACGTGGTGGAAACGGCTGAAGCTTGGCAAATTGCACTGGAAACGGAAGATAAACCTAGTTTGCTGGCGCTGACCAGACAGGGTCTTCCTTTGCTGAGAACATCGGCAGAAGTTAATCTGTCGGCCAAAGGCGGCTATGTTATCGCCGGCGAAGACAAAAAGCGTCAGGCTACGATAATTGCCACCGGTTCGGAAGTTTCTCTGGCCGTTGAGGCAATGAACAAATTGGCGGAAGAAGGCATTAAGGTTGCGGTCGTATCTATGCCCTGCACCGAACTCTTTGATGCCCAGCCGATTGACTATCAGGAACAGGTTTTGGGCAAAGCGCCGCGGATTGCGGTTGAAGCGGCGTCCAAATTCGGTTGGGAAAAATATGTCGGTCTTGAAGGCGATATCATCGGTATGGACGGTTTTGGAGCCTCCGGCCCGGCCGAAGAGCTTTATAAATACTTTGGCATTACGGTGGAAGAAGTCGCCGATGCGGTCAAAAACTGCCTGAAAAAATAAGTCTGAATGAAGAAAAGAGCTTCTTTCCGCCAGAAAGAAGCTCTTTGTCTTTTGAGTTATAAATTAATCAATTAAGCCGTATCCGACAAGCAGCGCCTCCATTTCGGATTGCATTTGAGCGGCTTTCTCAGCTGCTGCGGTTGCAAAGTTTTCGCTGTTGTCTGCATGAATGATTCCGCGTGAGGAGTTCACCAGAATTCCGCAGGCTTTGTTCATGCATTTGCGGGCAACTTCTTCCAAACTTCCGCCCTGTGCTCCTACTCCCGGAATTAACAGGAAGTTGTTGGGGACAATTTCGCGGACACGTTCCAGATAACTGCTTTTTTGAGTGGCGCCGACAACAAACATCATATTGTCAGGCGTTCCCCATACGGCTGAAGTGCTCAACACGTCAATAAACAGATAATCGGATGCTATGGTTTCCAACAGCTGAAAGTCATTGGAGCCTGCATTTGATGTCAGAGCCAGCAAGGCTATGGCCTTTCCGTTATACTCCAAAAACGGTTTGATGCTGTCTGAGCCCATATAAGGAGCCACGGTTACAATATCTGCACCAAGTTTGTCAAACATTGCGCGGGCATACATCTTTGATGTGTTGCCGATGTCGCCTCGTTTGGCGTCCGCAATCACGATAATTTCCGGATAATTGGCCTTGATGTAAGCGATAGTCTCCTGTAAAGCCTGCCAGCCGGAAACGCCGTGGCATTCGTAAAAGGCCAGATTGGGTTTGAATGCAACGGCATATTGTGCGGTAGCATCCACAATCGCTTTGTTGAACTTGAACAGGAAATCTTCTTCTCTGACCAGACTCTCGGGCATTTTGCTCGGATCAGGGTCCAGACCGACGCACAGAAATGACTTCTTTTCGAAAATTTGTTTTGTAAGTTTGTCGAACAAACTGTTTTCAATGAAATAACTCATGATTTTTTGAATTTAAAATGAAACATAATGTTAACTATAAAAATAAATTTGAATGAGGGGACTCTATACAAATTTACAGAAAAAACAAGAGTTTTTTTGATAAAGCGGAATTGTTCGGCGGAAAAGGCTAACGTCCTTTGTTCCATCGAGTCAGCCAGGCTTTTCTTATGTTGGGTTTCTCCGCCGGAGATGTTTTGTTGTTGGGCGGATTATAGCTGGGAACGGTCATTGCCTGTTTCGGAGCCTTCCTTTCCAGCTCTTCAATGCCGCGTTTGTTGCGGTTGAAGTACTCTCGCCGTTCATTCCAGCCTTTCAGCCGTTCCAATTTGCCTTGGGCATAATATGCGTCGATTGTTTTTTTGACTTTCTCGTGAATGTCAACGTCGGGGATGGCCTCGCGAAAATTGACTTGTTGACCGTTTATCACAAAGCTGTAGCAAACGTCGAGTTTTTGCCGGTAACGCTTGTTGTTGGGACGCTTGTTCATAAAAAATCCCGCTTTCAGCCAGTTTTTTACGATAAGACTGTGAGCGTTGCTGTAGCGTTCGGGAAAGTTTTTCATCCACCATTCGGTAATGCCTTTGCCCATCAGAAAAATCTCTTCATCGCTTATTTTATAAGGCGAAGGCGCTATTTTTTTACTGGCGACGGCATTGCGGTAGAACTTGAAATTGTCCTCAAACGCATTCAGATTTTTTGTTTGCAGATAGTTGTTGCGTTGGTCGATTAAAACGGTCAGCTGAGCCGATAACTCGTCGTGAATGCAGAGTTTGGCAAATTGCTCTGCCGACACCCCGTATGATTTGACGCCGCGCAAATGATTGTAATAGTGCCGGGCTTCGTGCAGCAGACGGAAGACGACGCTTTGGGGCGTGCTGTATTTTTTTTGCTTGTTGACGATTTTGACCTTGGTAGCGGAATCCGCCTCAAGCGTGTCTGCTTTCAGATGGTTGAGCCGGATTTTGTTGTGTTCGCTGACGAACTTTGCCAGCCCGAAACTTTGGTCGACATTGGAGGCGTTGAGCAACAGCGTGTCGATGTCATATGGAACTACCTGGAAATTCTCTTTGCTCAAAAAGCCGCTTTCAAGAATTTCGTGAGGCTGAAATTTCATTTTTATTTCCGCCGGCAGGTCTTGTTTTTGTAAAAATGGAGCCGAGCCGTTGCAGCTGTCTTCCCAAAACGGGACGGAAGCCAGGGCAAGTCCGCTCATCGCTGCGGAAACAGCCATAATTTTAATCGTTTTTCTGATTTTGGAATTATGCCGCAGTTTTTTGCACGGGGTTTTCACTCGGCGCCGCGCTTCAACAAGCGGGTTCTTAAAAACTTTGGATGCGTTTCTTTCGTCTGTCGGCATTAATATCCCCTGAAGGAAGCTGGTTTGAATCCATCATAACACGCCGTCTTGAAAAATAAAACTGTTTTAGGCAGAAAAAAGGCACCTTTTTCGGGGTTTTCCGAAATAAAAGGTGCCGAAATTTAAAGAACTGCTCAGCAGTATGATTTTATAATTACTGCCACAATTGCGATGACAATCAAGCACAGAAAAAAGTGTCTTAACCAGTTTTGATAATCGTTAAGAGCAGCTTTGTGCGCCTTTTCTTTGTCGCTTTCATTATCCCGCAATGCGATATCGCAAGAGCGTTTGTGTTTTTTTATCTTTTTGAAAACAAACAGATGAAATATTGCGGCAACAAAGGCAAGCAAGGTAAAACCAATCCATGCCTTGACAAACAATACCGCCGCAAGCAAGCCGATCATTCCGCAGTAGCGCATCGAATTGGCTTCTTGGTAATAGGCCATATGGGTTCTGTAACCGATGACTGATTTTTTTACATACAGTCTGTTTGAAAAATACAGCAGCACAATTGCCGCCAGAGCAAAAAACACACTTAAAAGTTCCATAATAATTTAAAAATTTAATTTGTTAATGTTTATAATATCGCAGATAAAATACAACTTTTTATAGAGAGTGCAAGTAAAAAATGCGCTTCTGAGAACTTATAAAAATTGCTTGCAAAAAAAGTGCAAAAGAATATATTTGCTCGTAGTTAATTCATATATCAAGGAGAAAAATATGCCTTTAGTTACTATGCGTCAGATTCTTGACCATGCCGCCGAGAACAACTACGGTGTTCCCGCTTTCAATATTAACGATATGGAACAGATTATCGCCGTTCTGCAAGCTGCCAAGAAAGTAAACGCTCCGGTTATCTTGCAAACTTCTACCGGTGCCCGCAAATTTGCCGGCGATCCGATGATTCGTCATATGGTTGCCGCCGGTATCGAAATGTTCCCCGAACTGCCGATTTGTCTGCATCAGGATCACGGTTCTTCTGTAGACATTTGCCAGTCCGCGATTGTAAACGGCTATTCTTCCGTAATGATGGACGGTTCGCTGGAAGCTGACGGCAAAACGCCTTCTTCTTTCGAATACAACGTTCACGTAACCAAAGAAGTCGTTGCGCGTGCACATGCCGTTGGTGCCTCTGTTGAAGGCGAACTCGGCGTTATCGGTTCTCTTGAAACCGGTAAAGGCGACAAGGAAGACGGTCACGGAGCTGAAGGCGTAATTGATAAAAAACGTCTGGTTACCGACCCTGACGAGGCAGCCCGATTCGTTGCCGAAACCAAATTAGACGCTTTGGCCGTTGCCGTCGGTACGTCTCACGGTGCTTACAAGTTTACCCGCAAGCCGGACGGTGAGATCCTCGCAATCGACGTGATTGAAAAGATTCACAAAAAACTGCCCAACACTCATATGGTTATGCATGGATCTTCTTCTGTTCCTCAAGAGCTGCAAGACCTGATTAACGCATACGGCGGTGCCATTCCCCAAACCTATGGTGTTCCGGTTGAAGAAATTGTCCGCGGCATTAAGTCCGGCGTCCGTAAAGTTAACGTTGATACCGATTGCCGTATGGCCATTACCGGTGCAATTCGCAAATTGTTTGCCGAGAATCCCAAAGAGTTTGATCCTCGCAAATATCTCAAGCCGGCTATTGAAGAAATGCAGAAAGTCTGCGAAGCCCGTTACATTGCTTTCGGTGCTGCCGGACAGGCTGATAAAATCAAGGCCATTCCGATGTCTGTTATGGCTAAACGTTATGCCGACGGCGAAATCTAAGTCTGGTTTTACAAATGGTATGAGAACCCCTGTTTTTCAGGGGTTCTTTTTTTTATGGACAATATCGGGGCATTTGTTGGTCGGCAATGTTTTATTGTGTCCGCAAAACGAGCTTCTTCACAAGGGCGGCTTTTTTTGCATAAACCACTGGACAAACAGCAAAAGAATACTTATCTATAAAGTATCCGAAAATAATTATTGTACATTTATTTTTATATTTTAACAAAAAACGTTATGAAAAATTTAGGTATTTTCATTTGTTCATTGCTGATTTCGGCATTTTCTGTTTCTGCTCTTTTTGCAGCCGATACGCTGCCGCCCGGCGACTCCGCAAAAGCACGCTCCCGCTCTGCCGCCGTTTCTTCTAAGCAGCTGAAGTTATTTGTGTTTAAGGAGCTTGCCACGGACACCGTCATCAATATTGTTCTAAACAGCAGCGAAATTCCCCGGTTTTATCGCTCGACGCCGGCCCGTTCTTGTTTTAAGACTTCTGCATTGGATGCAAAATGGAGTTGTCTTGACGCTTTGTATTGGGTGAGGGTTTTTATCCCGGGAGTGTGGTATCAGAACACTTGCCGCGAATGGGTGTTTAGTGCTCTCAATGGCAGTAGGATTGTCGTTTCGGCCAAAAACTAAATCAACAAAAAAAGCCTGAAGGTCTACTCTTCAGGCTTTCCTTTTATCCGTAAATTGTTTACCGAAACAAACCTTGTTTATTGTTTTATTTGGAGTTAGCGGTTTGTGTGCAATCTACGAAATAAAACTTTATATCTACGAATCACTGTTTGCCGACATTTTGGAATATTTGTATAAATATGTCAATAATTAAAACCGCCTATTTCTAAAATAGGCGGTTTTAATGTATAAAATCAGTGTGTTAGCTTTGGAGCTGGGCGCCGTGTTCTACGCCTTGTTTAATGTCTTCTATAAAATCGCCCATTTCCTGTTCATGTTCCAATTCTTCTTTCAAAATCTTGGCTGACACGCGATAAGTGTCGTAGTCTTTGCCAAAGCACATTTCGCAGATGCCCTGATAACGGGCAACGGCACAGCGTTCGGCAACCAGATTTTGTTTCAGCAGATTCATAACATAAGGTTCGTTGGGGGCATCATAACGACATTGGGCGATGCTTTCCCAGTCTTTGGGGTCCAGAACCGGGGTGCCGCCCAGTTGAATAATACGGTCGCTGAGCCATTTGGCGTGTTTAAGCTCTTCGTTGGCGTGTTCCATAAATTCTTCGACAATTGAGGTGCGCATCGGTCCGACCGCGACCTGAGCGCCGACCCAGTACTGATAATAAGCCAGCCATTCTTCGGCAAAGGCCATATTCAAAACTTTAAGCAGCTCTTCATGGTCTACTTTAGAAATCTTCTGAGCCATTTCTCCCATCGTTTTTCTCCATTTAAAAGTTAATAATCTTGTCAGTCTTTCAAGTAGTCATCCCGTTGTGAAAATCAAGGTCGGAACCTGAGATATATTTTTCTGGCTTTTAAAAAAGCCTTGCGTTATGCTGATAGATAACAAACAAGTCAAGGAGAAACGCTATGGTTATGATAGCCCCCAGTATTTTGTCGGCGGATTATGCCGACCTCAAAAATGAAATTATCCGTCTGGACGAAGCCGGAGCCGATATGATTCACCTGGATGTTATGGATGGTAATTTTGTGCCCAATCTGACCTTTGGTCCCGGTGTGGTTAAAGCCATCCGTCCTTATACCAAACTCCCGTTTGACGTACATCTGATGGTTTCCAATCCCGCTGTGATGATTCCCTGGTTTGCAAATGCCGGTGCGGATATCATCACGATTCATTCCGAAGCCTGCACGCATTTGGACAGAGCTTTGGCGACAATCCGTTCTTTGGGGCTGAAAGCCGGCGTTTCTCTTAATCCGTCCACCCCGGAAGAAGTTTTGAAATATGTGCTCGACAAGCTTGATTTGGTTTTGATTATGAGCGTTAACCCTGGCTTTGGCGGCCAGAGCTTTATTGATTCCCAGTTGGCGAAAATTGCCCGGGTAAAGGAACTTATCGGCGACAGAGATATTAAAATCGAAATTGACGGAGGCATCAATCCGATGACCGGTTCTGAAGCGGTTGCCGCCGGTGCCGATATTTTGGTGGCCGGAACCGCTGTTTTTGACGGCGGAGACTACCGCAAGAACATCTTGGCCTTAAGATAAAATTAACTAAAGTGCGTTAGTTTTTAAGGACTTAGGATAAGTAAGGAGGACTTGGCTATGAAGCATACGGTCATGGTGATAGAAGATGAAGAAGCCCTGGCGCTGCTGCTCAAATACAATCTAGAGAAAGAAGGCTACGACGTGGTGATAGAATCCCGCGGCAACAAAGCTCTGGGTGAAGTTGAGAAAAATCATCCGTCAGTCATTCTGCTGGATTGGATGTTGCCGGAAATGTCAGGGGTCGACATCTGCAAATTGATTCGCTCCAAACCGGATTTGAAAAGCATTCCGGTAATTATGCTTACCGCCAAGGGTGAAGAAGAAGATAAGGTAAAAGGCCTGACCGCAGGTGCGGACGACTATGTAACCAAGCCGTTTTCCATTCCGGAATTGATGGCGCGGGTAAAAACCCAGCTTCGCCGTGCTCCCGAACCTCATACTGAAAAAGAACTGGTTTTTGAAGATATCCGTATGGATTTGGTCGAGAAAAAGGTATTTCGCGGTGACAATTATATTCATCTCGGCCCTACGGAATTTCGACTGCTCAAAATGTTAATGGAAACCCCGGGTAAGGTTTTCTCCCGGGAATATTTGCTGAAAACGGTCTGGGGAGACAATATCTATGTTGAATCCCGCACGGTTGACGTCCACATACGCCGTTTGCGCAAATCGCTAAATGATTTTGGCCCTGATTACATCCGGACGGTGCGCGCTACCGGCTATGCTATTGACATCAATCCGGTTGGCGAAGCCGAAGAATAGTTTTCGGCAACCCGCCGTCAAAAAAGCGGATATGCGTTATCCGTTTATCTTGTTCTAAATTTGTAGCATTTTCAGCCCCTTGTAATAATAGCAGGGGGCTTTTTTATTGCTCTTATATAAATTTTCTGTCCACGCCGCGCAAATAATTATTTACTCTCTAGTAAATATTTGATAGAATAAAAATCAGGAACAACAGGTTCCGGATTTTTAACTGTCAAAGGACGAAAACGATGAGATATTCAAGTTTATTGGCTTTGTGCGCGTTTATGCTCTGCTTAAACGCGCCGGAGGTGAGAGGTGAAATTCTCGCCGTTCACACCTATGATGTAATGACACACACCGCACTTCTTCCGAAACCTGTTGCTTCCGACAACACCTTCTCGCTTGCCGCAACCTGGTGGCTACCTGATTGGCAGAGTTCTCAAAAATCCCGAGGTTCTGACGATATCGGCGGCGGAGATATTGACGGAGAATGTGAAACTTACGGTTATGTTAGTGAATGCAATGCTCCTAAAATTTCCGGCGGTATTATTTACCCTATAAGCGGGCTTGCCTGCCATAAGTCCTGCTCTTGTTCCGGTAATTTTCAATATACTTCATCAAATTGTTTCGGTAAATACAAACTCTCAGGAGCTTTTTGCGACGGAAAGTACAGTGCCTGCGTTTGTAAAGACGAATTCAGGTATGATTCTTCCAACTGTAACGGCGAAAATAAACTCGGTGGAGAAATATGCAACGGAAAATACAACTCTTGTACTCTTCGTCCGGAATGTACCGTCTCCTCCAAAGATTGTACTTACGGCTGTGTCGAATATAATTCCTGTGACCGCTGCATTTCCTGCAACGGAAACCCCGACTGTGACGTTTCCGACAAGTCCTGCACCTATGGCTGTGCTTCTTACAACAGCTGTTCGAAGTGTACCTCCTGTAAAGACAACCCGGATTGCAGTGCGACGGCGGTTTCCTGTGACTACGGATGTGCCTCAACCAACTCCTGCGGTATCTGTACCTCTTGTTCGGGCAATCCGGATTGTAACGTAACCGATAAATCTTGTGACTGCGGATGTTCTTCCACAAACTCCTGCGGCAAATGTACTTCCTGCAAGTCCTGTCCGCCTGAGGATCCCTGTGAAAGTAACCCCTGCTCTGCAGGATGTTATACTGACATAAGCTGCAGCAGCGGATACCATTGTTCATCTACAAATTCTTGCGGAGGGTGTACCGCTTGCGAAAAAGACAATGTGGTCGACCCTTGCGACGGTGTCACCGGACAAAGCTGTTCCTACGGATGTAAGTCAACCGGTTCCTGCGGGGAATGCACTTCTTGTTACACAAAATGCGAAGCTAACCCCTGTGCTTCAGGATGCTACACCAATTTGTCCTGCTCCTACGGTTGTGCTTCTACAAACTCCTGTGGAGGATGTGATGTTTGCAAATCTTGTACCCCGGCGGCAAATGAGACCGGATGTGCGTACGGAACATTCTCCTGTTCTGACAGCTGCGGCGGGACCAGACTGTGTTGTTCTTCTAAACCGGAACCAACAGTTTACACTTGGGACGGTACCTTCGTGAATGACAACAATGAATACTGCACATATTCATGCAGCTGCAGTTATCAGGGATCAGGATATATTTCATCCTGCTGCACGCTTGACGGCTGTTGGTAGTTCATCTGAAGAAAGCCTGCTTTGCAGGCTTTCTTTTATTTTTCAGTCAGGAGATTTCTCAGACGCGTGATGATATTTTTGATAGTCTCCACCCGAGTTGCATAGCTTTCGAGGTTTTTCTCAATGAAAAGCTTTTGGTCCGGACGCACTTTGATGGCCCCGAAAGACATTTGAATAAGCGCGAGCAACTTTTCCGGTTTGGCAAACGTATTATTGCGAAAGGCGATTAAGATTCCCTTGGCTCCGGCATCAACCTTTTCAATATTCACTTCACGGCAAAGCAACTTGATTTCAACCGTTTTGAGCAGATTGTCAACCTCTTCCGGCAGCTTACCGAAACGGTCAGTCAGTTCTTCGCGCATATCGGCAATTCCCTCATTGTCTGTGATTTCTCCGATGCGTTTGTACAGGCCGAGGCGAACCCCCAAATCCCTTACGTAGGATTCCGGTATCATAATCGGAATTCCGGTGGTTATCTGCGGAGCCCAATCCTGAATTTCTTTAGAGCGCAGCTCATCCTGAGAGCCGGATTTCAGGCGCATAATTTCTTCTTCCAACATATGTTGGTACAAAGCGATTCCCACTTCCTTAATATGTCCGGACTGTTCCTCACCCAATATATTTCCCGAACCGCGAATATCCATATCGTGGCTGGCCAGGGAAAATCCGGCTCCCAGCGTATCCAATGCCTGCAAAATGCTGAGGCGGCGTTCCGCAATCGGTTTCAGCTGTTTTTTGGGAGGAACGGTAAAATAAGCATAACCGCGTACCTTGCCCCGTCCGACACGCCCTTTGAGCTGGTAGAGTTGTGCTAATCCGAACATATCGGAACGATACACAATCATCGTATTTACCGAGGGCATATCAATACCGGACTCAATAATCGTTGTGGAAAGCAACATATCTGCCTTGCCGTCGGCAAAGTCATTCATTACTTCTTCCAGTTGTTTGACCGGCATCTGTCCGTGGGCAACCAAAATTTTTATGTCGGGAACCAATGCCCGCAGTCCTTTTTCCACTTCAAAAATGTCAGACACCCGGGGACATACGAAAAATATCTGTCCGCCGCGGAATTTTTCGCGATAAACAGCCTCCTTTATCATCACCTTGTCAAACGGCATCACAAAAGTTCGCGCCGCCAGCCGGTCAACCGGGGGCGTGGCGATAATGCTGAGCTGTTTTACTCCGGTCAACGACAATTGCAGCGTTCTCGGAATCGGCGTTGCAGTCAGCGTCAAAACATGGACGTCAGACTTCAGCTGTTTCAGCTTTTCTTTGTGGGCGACGCCGAAATGCTGCTCTTCATCAATAATCAACAAACCAAGATTGCAGAACCTGATGTCTTTGGAAAGCAACGCATGCGTGCCGATGACAATCTCTACTGAGCCTTCCTCCAACCCTTGTTTGGTCAGAGCGGCTTCTTTGGGAGTTACCAATCGGGAAAGCATTTTAACCCGTACGGGAAAACCCTCCATCCGTTTTTTGAAATTGTAATAATGCTGACGGGCCAACAAGGTGGTGGGGACAATCAGCGCAACCTGCGCGCCGGCAGATGCCACCGCAAAGGCCGCTCGCAGGGCAACCTCGGTTTTGCCGAAACCGACATCGCCGCACACCAGTCTGTCCATCGGAATAGCTGCATTTAAATCCCCCATAACATCCGCAATGGCATTGAGCTGGTCATCGGTTTCATTATACGGAAAGCGGGAGCAGAAATCGTCATACATTCCCTGGGGCGGAATGAAACAGTCCGCTTTTTTGAGATGGCGTTCGGCGGCAATCTTAATCAATTTTTCGGCAATGTCGCGGATTTTTTCCTTAACTCTGGCTTTTTTGGCCTGCCAGGCAACGCCTCCCAGGGTATCCAGCTGAATGTTATCATCTTCAATTCCATAGCGGGAAATAACATCAATATTTTCGACAGGAACAAACAGTTTGGCATCATTGGCATAAAGAATTTTCAAACAATCGTGAGGCGCACCGCCGGCAGTAATGTTTTCCAGTCCCATAAAGCGGCCGATACCGTGCTCGATATGAACGACCAATTCTCCGATGCTGAGCGCCGATACGTCTGCAATGAAATCCTTGGCCGTCATTTTTTTGGCATGTTTACGGTTTTGACGTTCACCCAGAATATCCTGCTCTGAAATCAGACACCAGCCATCACCTTTGAAGCCGTGCATCAGAGGCATTACGACCAGCACCGTCTTACGGTCAGACTTGGAAAGTGCTTCCGCCCAGTTTTCAGCAAACCCCATATCCGGAATTCCATATTCGCTCATCAACGAAAACAGTCGTTCGCGGGAACCTTCGCTGTAGCAGGCAACAATGCGTTTCAGTCTTTTATTTTCGGCCAGATAGTCTTTCAAATCGGCATAAACCTGTCCGGCAGTTATGCTTTTGGCATTGGAAAAATCGCGCGACGGCAAAACCGCAACGTTAAGGACATTTTCTCCGTCGGGAATACTCAGCGGCGTAAATGACAACGCCTGTTTTTTTACCAATATGGTTTTGAAATCTTTATCTGTCAGGTATAACAGCTCCGGTTTGACCGGACGGTATGCATCAATTTCGGCAGCGCTTTTGACGCTTAATGCCTCCAGACGCGCCTGGTAATAGTCGGCAATGCTCTCGGCCTTGGCCGCAGCCGCTTCTTCGACGTTTTTTCCGACGACAAGCGCAGCTCCCGGAATATAGTCAAACAGCGTCGGCAGCGCGTCGTCATAGAAAAACGGCAGCCAGTTTTCCATACCGATATATTTCTGCCCATTGGAAACCGCCTCGTAAATTTCATCTTCGTTAAACGCGGCCCCAAAAGCTTCGCGGTATTTGGTACGGAAAGACCTTATCGTGTTGGCATCCAACAAAACCTCGCTCATTACCTTAAACGTATAGCTGCGGCGTTCGCCGGTAGTACGCTGGCTCATGGCATCGAAGGTCCGGATGCGTTCAATTTCGTCATCAAACAAATCTATCCGCAGGGGATCGGCGGTCCCCACCGGAAAGATGTCGATAATATCTCCGCGGACGGCATACTCCCCAGGCTCTATCACCTGCTCTACACGGTTATATCCATTGGTCGCCGCATAATGCAAAAAATCATTGAAATCCAGCTTTTTGCCAACTGCAACTTCACGCGAAGAATTAAGAAATATTTTCAGAGGAGGAAGTTTTTGCAAGACGGAGCCGACGCTGGCAATGACAATGCGGGGCGTTTTGGCCAAAGGCTTTAACGCCAGTTCGGAAAGGGTGTCAATCCGGGTCGATATGATATTGACATTGGGAGAGACGCGGTCGTACGGCACCGTATCCCAAGCCGGAAACCGCAAAACCCGGAGGCCGGGATTAATATATTCCAGAAGATCGGCGGTACGCGCCAGTTCATTGCCGTCCGAGACGACATACAAAATGTCCCGGGATGAATTCCGGGCAAAACTATCCAGCAGAAAAGCGTCATATCCTTCGGGAACCGATGAGACGGTGCACCCTGCCAATTTATCAATATCGTATTGCATATATATTATCTTAAGAGTTTACTTATGGATATAAAATATATACAATATCGGCAGTATGGCAACAGTTTTTTATGTGAGACGAGCAGAAACATGCGCCCGGAAATCCTCTTTCCGCTGTTTGCGGAAATCAATACCCTGAAAGGCATCGGCGACCGCAGCTACAAGCCGGTTGCCAATTTGGCCGGCAGCAAAGTTGTCGATTTGCTGTGGCATTTGCCTTCAGGGCTGGTCGACCGGAGATATTCGCCTAAGCTCCGTGATGCGGTTCCGGGACGCATATGTACTCTGAAAGTCAGAGTTATCGAGCATATTCCGCCCAAAAGCAGCAAACAACCCTATCGGGTCATCGTCGAGGATGATACCGAACCGTTGACGCTGATTTTCTTCAAGGCTTATGTCGACTCGCTTCAAAGGAATCTTCCCGTCGGAGAAGAGCGAGTCATCAGCGGTAAGCTTGACAGTTTTAACGGGTTTTGGCAGATGAGCCACCCCGATTATATCGTCAAACCGGCAGAAATGGATAAAGTGCTCGGAATAGAAACCGTTTATCCGCTGACCGCGGGCATCAGCAACAAAATGCTCAACAAATGGATTAAGCAGGCTCTTGAGCGGGTTCCCGCCTTTCCTGAATGGCTGAACGAAGAATACCGAAAAAAACAAAACTGGCTTGGATTTAAAGACGCGTTATCCGCAGCACACAACCCGAAAAATGCCGATGAACTGTTGCCTCAAAGCCCGGCGCGGATGCGTCTGGCCTATGACGAACTGCTGGCCAACCAGCTGGCTCTGGCCATCGTACGGCAAAGGGTGAAAAAACAAGCCGGAAGAGAAATTCGCGGAAACGGAATGCTGCGCAAAAAAATATTGGAAAAGCTGCCTTTCAAGCTAACAGCCGCGCAAGAAAAAGTTTTAGGCGAAATTTATGCCGACCAAGGGTCCGGCTTCAGGATGCTGCGCCTGTTGCAGGGAGATGTCGGAGCCGGAAAGACCATCGTGGCGCTAATGACGATGCTTAATGCGGTTGAGTGCGGCACGCAGGCGGCAATTATGGCGCCAACCGAAATTCTGGCCAAACAACATATGGAAACAATCCAGCCCCTGTGCGAAGAAATCGGCATCCGGGCGGAACTGCTCTGCGGCAGAACCAAAGGCAAAACCCGCACTCAGATTCTGGAAGATTTGGAAAGCGGCGGAATAAACATTCTTATCGGAACCCATGCATTGTTTCAGGATGACGTCAAATTTAAGGATCTGGCCTGCGCCATTGTCGACGAACAGCACCGCTTCGGCGTTCATCAGCGGCTGGGACTTTCGTCTAAGGGAAACAAGGCCGACGTACTGGTCATGACGGCCACGCCTATTCCGCGGACACTGGTTTTGACGGCATATGGAGATATGGAATACTCTAAAATAGATCAAGTTCCTGAAGGACGTAAACCGGTAGACACCAGGGTATTGCCGGTTGATAAAATCAGCGAAGTGGTTGCCGCATTAAAACGCAAAATCGACAGCGGCTGCCGGGCCTATTGGGTTTGTCCGCTGGTGGAGGAATCAGAGAAATCGGATTTGGCGGCGGCAGAAGAACGTTTTGCCGCGCTGCAAAAGATTTTTGGCCGAGATGTCGGACTGGTCCACGGCAAAATGAAGGAAAAAGAAAAAGATGCGGTTATGGAGCGTTTCAAAAAAGGCGAGCTTAAACTGCTGGTAGCAACAACCGTTATTGAAGTCGGCGTCAACGTACCGGAAGCCACGGTAATGGTTATCGAGCATGCGGAACGTTTCGGGCTGGCACAGCTGCATCAGCTGCGCGGGCGGATTAAACGCGGCTTTGAGGCGTCAACCTGTATTTTGATGTACGCCTATCCGTTGAGCGAAACCGCTCATCAGCGTCTGAATATTATGAAAGAAACAGAAGACGGTTTTCTGATTGCGGAAAAAGATTTGGAACTGCGCGGCGGCGGCGAAATTCTCGGTACCAGACAAAGCGGTTTCAGCGAATTCCGGCTGGCTGACATGAATGTACATCAAAACTTGCTGCATACCGCCAATCAGGATGCCAAGATGATACTTGAACTGGACCCCAATCTGCAAACGCCCAGAGGTCAAGCGCTGCGCATCCTCTTATATTTGTTCGAACGCGACGATGCGGTAAAAACCTACATTGCGGGATAAATTTTCCGTCCACCCCGCACAAATAATTGTTTACTCTCTTTTTGTTTTTTGTTATAATAAAACTCAGGAACAACAGGTTCCGGACTTTTAACTATCAAAGGACGAAAACGATGAGATATTCAAGTTTATTGGCTTTGTGCGCGTTTATGCTCTGCTTAAACGCGCCGGAGGTGAGAGGTGAAATTCTCGCCGTTCACACCTATGATGTAATGACACACACCGCACTTCTTCCGAAACCTGTTGCTTCCGACAACACCTTCTCACTTGCCGCAACCTGGTGGCTCCCCGACTGGCAGGGTGGTCAGGGAACCAGAGGTTCTGACGATGCCGGCGGCGGAGATATTGTCAAAGACGATTCTGATTGTATGAAACATTACAATCTTTATGCTACTTGCCCTTCGCCAAAGTTATCTACCGGCGTGGTTCATCCCGTCGCCGGAATGACCTGTCAGAAAGGATGTGTTTGCCCATCGGAATACAAATACACTTCTTCTAACTGCTCCGGTAAATATACCGTTTCAGGTGGTTCTTGCGACGGAAAGTATAATGATTGCGTCTGTAAATCTGAATACAGTCAAAATTCTTCAAACTGTAACGGGGAATACCAGCCTGCCGGAGAAGCCTGCGACGGTAATTACAATCAATGTGAGATGAGACCGGAATGTACCATCTCATCCAAAGACTGTACCTATGGTTGTGCCGAATACAACTCCTGTGACCGGTGTACTTCCTGTGAGTCTGATCCGGCCTGTAACGTAACTGACAAAAATTGTGACTACGGATGTGAGAGTTATAACTCTTGCGGAAAATGTATTTCTTGCAAGTCTGCATCTTGTGATTCCAGCTCCTCAAACTGGTGCTCCGTACATTCTTCTTGCCATGGGGACTGCTGTTCCGACGGTTCTATAGAAGCTTGCGACACTAGATGTGGTGGTTCCGGATGTTCGTCTTCCGGAGAAGACACCAATGACAACACAGACAACAGCGGAAGTTCGGGTGGTAATTCCGGCGAAACCACACCCTCCTGCCGTTGTACATTTGGTACTAGCTCTTGCCCAAGTTCGCATCCTTACAGCCAGGATGTAACTCGCTCTGATGATACCTGTGACGCTTGTTACTACTGTGGAAAGGGATACATAACTATTACTGAAGAAATAACCTATCCGTGCGCAGCCAATCCATATCACACCTCACTTTATCAATATGGAACCAAACCTCACCAAAGATGTTCGACCGGTGAATCGGCATATGATGTCTTCACCCAAAGCTATAACGACTATTCCAACTTCAGTACTATGGCTGAATGCAAAGCTGCCGAAGAGTCTTTTAGCCCCACAGAATACTCTACCGGTGAAGTCTGCGGAGATGTACGCTTCTAAAATATGTTAAAGCAAAAGCGGAGCAGTTTAATGCTCCGCTTGATGCTACATCGCTTCTAAAATGTAATCACTCATTTTCGAAATATAAAACGAAGGATCATTGATTGCTTCTCCCTCCGCTATTTTAGCCTGATCCAGCAACAGCTTTGCAACTTCCTCAACCTTCGCCCGGTTAGCTTCGTCCGCAGTCATATCCGCCAGTTTGATAATCAACGGATGATACGGATTAAGCTCCAAAATACGGGTGCTGGCAAAAACCGTCTGCTGCTGATGGTTACGCATTAACCTTTCCAAATGCAGGCTCATCTGCCCGTTTTCAACCGTCAGACTGGCCGGAGACGTCGTCAGCTTTTCTGTTGTCGTAACCTTTCCGACTTCTTCCTTAAACATTTCGGTCATCAAATCAGTCAGTTTTTTAAGGCTGCCCTCGTCCGCTTTCTTATCATTGCGCTCAAGGTTCAAATCGACTTCCGCCTGAGAAATGTGTTTAATTGCATAACCTTTATAGTTGGGCAAAACCTGCGGCCAAAACTCATCAATCGGATCCGTCAGCAGCAACACTTCGATTCCCTTGGCCTTAAATGCCTCCAGCTGAGGATTGTTGGACAGTACCTTCACGTCATCGCCGGTAATATAATAAATGGTCTTGCCGTCTCCCTCGATTCGAGAAATATACTCGTCCAGAGTCGTCAGTTTTTCGCTGTCTTTGGTCGAATGGAAATAAGAAAGCGAAGCGATTTCCTCCCGGTTGCCAAAATCTTCATAAATACCCTCTTTAAAGGCAATGCCGAAATTTTTCCAGAATTTCATATAGTCATCATAGTCTTTGCTGCGTTTTTTCAGCTCTTTTAAAAGACGAGAAACTGTGCCGTGTTTTATTTTCTCAATCAATGCACTGTGCTGCAGCATCTCGCGGGAAATATTGAGCTGCAGGTCGGCGGAATCGATAACCCCTTTCACAAAACGCAGATAATTGGGTATCAGCGCCTCGACCTTATCGGAAATAAATACCTTGTTCACATACAGCTTCAACCCGTTCTTTTTGTCCGGTTGAAACAGATCATACGGCGTTTCTGACGGAATAAACAACAAACCGGTATATTCGATACTGCCCTCCGCTTTGAAGTGAAGCGTCATCCAGGGATCGTCAAAATTACGGGAAATATGATGATAAAACTCTTTGTATTGTTCTTCGGTAATCTCGCTTTTGTGACGCGTCCACAACGCCGAAGCCGTATTGACCGTTTCCTCGCCGGCATCGCCTAACTCTAAAACAATGGGATATTCGATATGATCGGAATAGGTGCGGATAATCTGTCGCAGATAAATCGTGTCGGTATAATTCTTGTCGTCTTCCTTAAGCGACAGAGTAATGTCGGTACCGTTGCTCTCACGCGTCGCCTCACTAATCTCAAACCCGTCGATTCCGTTGGATACCCATTTCCAAGCTTGGTCCTCACCTGCTTTGCGGGTTATGATTTCAACCTTGTCCGCCACCATAAAGGCCGAATAAAAGCCAACGCCGAACTGTCCGATTAAATCACAGACCGAACCGTTGTCCTTGACATTGCGCACAAAGTCCGCCGTACCCGATTTGGCTATCGTTCCCAAATGATTAATCAGGTCTTCTTTGTTCATACCGATGCCGTTGTCCGAAACCGTAAGTTTGTTTTCTTTGGAATTCGGAACGATTTTAATTTTGAATTGTCCCGAAGCTTTTGCAATATCGGGATTCGTCAAAGCCAGGTACTTAAGCTTGTCACAGGCATCGGATGCGTTGGAAATCAACTCCCGCAAAAAAATTTGTTTTTCCGAATACAACGAATTTACCACAATATCGAGCATTTTGCTGACGTCTGCCTGAAACGCAAGTTTGTCTGACATTTTTCATCTCCGTAATACAAGTTAACCGTTCTCCCGCCAAAGCGCGGGATTTACCCTTTATATGGGGACTTTTTTTCCCCGATGCAAGATTATGCTTGATTTATTTGAGAATATGGGTAAATTGATGTTGATTTTAATGTAACTACTTTGGAGAAATCTGATGGTATCTGTTGTTAATGATGCTTGCGTAAAATGCAAATCCTGCGCTGACGTATGCCCGGTCGACGCTTTCCATGAATGTGACACACAGCTGGTTGTCGATCCCGATACTTGCATTGATTGCGGTGTTTGCATTTCTGAATGCCCGCAGGAAGCCATTACTTCTGAAGACGAAGCTGATGAAAAATGGATTAAGTTCAACGCTGAACAGGCAAAAATCTGCCCCAACGCCAACGATTAATTCGTCTGCAAGTCAGAATTTTGAAAAACCTCCCTTTGCGGAGGTTTTTTATTGTTGCTAATTCGCCGATTTTAAGCTAATAGATAACTAAATAATCAACTCAACATCCTTGCCCAATAAGGAATTATCATGATAGCAAAACAAGAAACCACCTACTATGACGTTGTCGGCATCGGTAATGCCATTGTCGACGTCCTTGCCAAAGTCGGTGAAGGATTTTTAAAAGAACGCAATCTGCCCAAAGGCGGAATGACCCTCGTTGATGCCGTTACTGCCGGAAAAATATACGCCGATCTTGTTCCCGAACGAGAAGTTCCCGGCGGTTCTGCCGCCAATACCGTTGCCGGACTTGCCTCGCTGGGAGGCGCGCCCGCCTTTATCGGTAAAATTCATGACGACGAGCTCGGTCAGGAATTTACCCGCGACATCGGAGCTGCAGGCGTAGACTTTTTCACTCAGCCGCTGAACGAAGGACCGGTAACCGGCCGCAGCATCGTGCTGGTCACACCGGATGCCCAGAGGTCCATGTTTACATATTTGGGCGCTTCCAAAAAGCTCTCCGTCGAAGACATCGACGAAAACATCATCAAAGCCAGCAAGATTACCTATATTGAAGCGTACCTGTGGGATGAAGACTGCGACAAGGAAGCCATCGTAAAAGCGGCGGAAATAGCGCATAGTTATAACCGGGACGTCGCCTTCAGCCTGTCGGACAAATCCTGCGTCGACCGTCATCGCGAAGAATTCTTGAATTTTATCAAAAACCATGTCGACATTCTCTTTGGAAATGAAGATGAAATAAAATCTCTCTTCGCCGAAGAAGACTTTTATAAAACCCTTGACATGATAAAACCGCACATTGATATTGCCGCCGTTACGCGCGGCGCCAAAGGTTCGGTTGTCGTCAACGGCCGCACCAAAATTTACGTTGAATCGGAAAAAGTCGAAAACGTTGTCGACACTACCGGTGCCGGCGACCTGTACGCGGCAGGTTTTCTCTACGGTCTGACCCAGGGCCGAAGCCTCGGAACCTGTGCCATGATTGGGTCGATTGCCGCGGCGGAAATCATCAGCCACTACGGCGCACGCCCGGAAATAAGCCTCCGCGGACTGGTTCGCAACAAATTGCTTTCTTACGGCAAACGGGCCTAAAAGAAAAAAGCTGCTTTTTCCTAAAAGCAGCTTTTTTATTAACTCACAAAAATGCCAGTTTGACAATCAGAACAATACAGCACAAAACGTAAATGATATCGCTGATTAACTGCGCAAGAAACATCAGCATCCGCATCCAGCAATACCCCGCCGCGACGGCTATCATCAGAGCCAAAACAAATCCCGGAAGCGTAAAAATATATGCCCAGGAACAAACGATGCTGCAAAGACAGGTTCCAAAAACAAACCACCAGATTTTCCGGTCAAGCGGTGAGATAAAATTGACGGAAACATAATTTCGAAGCAAGAAAAAATCATAAAGTTTTCCATCTTCTCCGACAACGTCCCGCTGCAAAAATTTCACCCGTCGAATGCCCCAGCGTATCAGAGCGCTCAAATTGACAAAGACAAATCCTCCGTAAGCAATATACTGCATTACTTCGGCAAAGTTCCAATAGTCCATACCAATAATTTTTAAATGTTTACAAAAAAAGATAAATTCTGCCGTGCATTATAAAAAGTTATTTCTAAAAATCAAATCAAAAAACTTAATCTTTCTGCACTAAAATCTTGAAAATTAATTTTAAAAGTGTATGGTAAAGCGAATTTATCAAAAATGATTTAAATCTGTCAGACGGCTGTCACCGATATCCGTCCGAAAAAGAAATCTGCAAGCGACGTGCAGCAGAAAATGCACCTAAGGCCGATTTCCCGATATGATGACTATTTAGGAAAGAAACAAAAAAATGAATATGAGAAATATTGCCATCATCGCCCACGTTGACCACGGCAAAACCACAATGGTTGATGGCCTGTTAAAACAAAGCGGCACCTTCCGTGAGAACCAAAAAGTTGAAACCTGCGTCATGGACAGCAACGATCTGGAACGTGAACGCGGCATTACCATCCTCTCCAAATGCACTTCCGTCAACTGGAAAGGAACCCACATCAACATCGTGGACACCCCGGGACACGCGGATTTCGGCGGCGAAGTTGAGCGCATTCTTTCCATGGTTGACGGCGTCGTTCTCTTGGTCGATTCCTCCGAAGGCCCCATGCCCCAAACCAAATTCGTCCTAGGCAAAGCTCTCAAACTCGGTCTCTGCCCCATCGTCGTCATTAACAAAGCGGACAAACCCGATGCCCGCTGCGATGACGTGCTGAACGAAATATTCGATCTTTTCGTCAGCCTTAACGCCAATGACAAACAGCTTGACTTCCCCGTCTTATACGCTTCCGGCCGAAATGGCTGGGCCGTTAAAGAGCTTGACGAGGAAAAGAAAGACTTGACCCCGCTGTTTGAACTGATTTGCTCTTATGTTCCCGAACCTGCCTGCGAACCGAATGCTCCTTTTTCAATGCTGGCCACCACGCTGGAATCTGACAAGTTCATCGGCCGCTTGCTGACCGGAAAGGTTCAGTCGGGAACCCTGCACGTTAATGATACCGTTAAAATTCTCAATGGCGACAATCAGGAAATTGAGCGTGTCCGCATCAGCAAAATTCTCGCTTACCGCGGACTGAACCGCGAAAGTCTGGAAGAAGCTCATGCCGGAGACATTATTGCCGTTGCCGGCGTTGTCAAAGGCACCGTTGCCGATACGATTTGCGCCATGGAAGTCAGCCAGGCCATCCACGCCCAGCCGATTGATCCTCCGACTTTGGCAATGACCTTCTCCATCAACGATTCTCCGCTGGCCGGACGCGAAGGAGACAAAGTAACCTCCCGAATGATTTGGGACCGCCTGTGCAAAGAGGCCGAAGGCAACATTGCGCTCAGAATTTCACGCACCGACACCACCGATTCTTTTGAGGTTGCCGGCCGTGGCGAACTGCAGCTCGGCGTGCTGATTGAAACGATGCGCCGCGAGGGGTTTGAGCTCTCGATTTCCCGCCCGCGCGTATTGATGAAACGGGATGAAAACGGACAGCTGATTGAACCGATTGAAGAAGTTGTCGTCGACGTCGACGAAGAATTTTCCGGTACCGTTGTAGAAAAACTCGGACGCCGCCGCGCTGAACTGGTTGAGATGATTCCGTCCCAAATCGGAAACAAGGTTCGCCTCATTTTTAACGCGCCTTCTCGCGGTTTAATCGGATACCATTCGGAATTTCTGACCGACACCCGCGGCACCGGCGTAATGAACCGCCTCTTTAAGTGCTATGAACCGTATAAAGGCGAAATCGAAAGCCGCCGCAACGGTGTTCTGATTTCTTCCGAAAGCGGAACCGCCATCGCTTACTCCTTGTGGAAACTGCAAGACCGCGGTCCGATGTTTATTGATCCCGGCGTTCCCGTTTATGTCGGTATGATTATCGGTGAACACACCAAACCTAACGATTTGGAAGTCAATCCTTGTAAGGCCAAACAGTTGACCAACATCAGAGCCGCCGGCAAAGACGAGGCAATTGACCTCATTCCGCCGCGGAAACTGACGCTGGAACAGGGCTTGTCTTATATACAGGAAGACGAACTGCTGGAAGTCACCCCCAAAACCCTGCGCCTCCGCAAACGAATTCTCGATCCGATTATGCGTAAACGCGCCAAACCCGGTGACAACGTCTAAAAAAACAAAAAAGCTGGATATCTTATCCAGCTTTTTTCTCTTAATAATTCTCAGCACCTGTATTTTGCATACATACAGGCAACGCCTTTCATAACCGCAAACATAAGCCATTCCCAAAATACCGGAAAAATTAAAAGCGCCGTAACAAACAACACCAGCGATTTTCCCGACATTTCAGAATACAGGCATACCGCCAAAATGCTGCCGGCAACCCACATAAAACCGTATCCCAGCGCCCGAAACAGCAAAGTTTCCTTTCTCAGGCGCCAAAAGCGTTTGCACCTGTTTGGAATAGTTCTCCAAACCAAAAACCACGGCATTGCCTCGTCCTCATTTTGAGGCGAAGCTTCAATGGCCAGCGAAAGACCGATAAAAAAGGTACCGATTGTCATCCCCGCTGCAACAAATAAAATTAAAAGTTCCATATCGTTAAAATTTATTATTCTACAATCTCGGCATCTTCAACTTTTTCTTCGTTCTTTGCTTTTCGCTTTTCCGACGACGCAAAATGCTCTTTTTTCTTTGGAAACAAAGGAATTTTAAAAGTCAGCAGTCGGACAACCGCCACAAAACACAAGGAACAAAGCAGATTCCAGACAGCCGGCAGCAAAAAGCAGGCGCCCCAGGCGGCATAGTAAAATATCCTGCTTGCAAACCGTTCTTCATATGTACGGACCAATATCGCGCCGGCTGCAAAAATGAACATTCCGGCAACCAGAAACAGGATAACCTCCCACCAGCTTATTTGCCTCTTGCTTTGACGCTGCAACAAGCGTCTGAGACGATATTCGGCACTGGAATAATAGCTGAAATCCAGCAACACTCCCAAAATTGCCTGTACCCAAAACAAAAATGTTCCGGCAACGGCACAGATAATAACGAAATTTTCGGCTTTCATAAGACAATAGTTAAATTAATAATTTATTTGAATAAAATCGTAGTACCATTTTATGGACAAAAGGGCAATAAAAAAACTCAGAATTCCGAAAATTCTGAGTTTCAAACGGTTATCTGCACGCGGCTTAATGAGATCTGTAACGCTTTGTACTCAGAACCGGATTGGTCCCTTCATTCTGAACACTGCGGCCGGCCGGAGCCTTAACTTCTTTCCGTGCTGCCATCTTCTCGCGCATAGCCTTAGCCTGACCGGACATCTCCTGTTGCTTGGCTTCGATAGAGTCCATAAAATCATTGATTCCGGAAAGCTCCCCGGAAAGTGCATCTTTGCTGTAACCGGATAATAACAACTTGTGCCCGGCAGCTTTGGATTCTGCACCGATAAGTTGCTCCATCCACGGAGCCATGGCTGCCTTCCCGTTCATATCCAGAGCCTTGCCGGTTTTACGGTCAACCGTAACGGCGTGTCCGCCGTCTTTTTTGACGGCGCCGTCTTCCAATCGCGGCATAACCTGAGCAGGATTTTGCATTCCTAATTCCATAAAATTTCTCCAAACATAAAAACTCAATCCTTTTGTCTATTATCGCAATTTAAATTCGTTTTGTCAATCACAAAAACATATATAATCTGGATAATTGCGATAAAAACACCGTCAAAGACGCTATCTTGCCACCCGGAGCATAAAAATCCGTTTTTTGTTGTCTTATTTTTAATAATTTATAACCTATAATCTCTTAAAATCAACTTAATAAAACATTTGAGACACAATAAAATGAGTTTATTCAAATCTATTGCCACCTTCGGAGGATTCACCTTGGTTTCCCGCATCACCGGTTTTTTGCGGGATATGGTATTAGCAAACTTCCTGGGAGCGGGAATGGTTTCCGACGCGTTTTTCGTCGCTTTTAAGCTCCCTAATCTGTTTCGCAGCCTGTTTGCCGAAGGCGCTTTCACGTCGGCATTTGTCCCCATGCTGTCTCACAAGCTGGTAACCGACGGACGCGGCAAGGCTTTGGAATTTGCCGCCCAATCCATATCGGTACTGACGTTTTTTTTGGCGATTTTTGTAATCATTTTAGAATTTGCAATGCCTTACGTTATCCCCGTTCTGGCCCCGGGATTTGCCGATGACCCCGGCAAAATCGAGTTGGCAACCTCGCTCTCCCGCATAACCTTTCCTTTTTTGTTGTTTATATCCATCGTCTCTTTTCAGTCGGGAATACTGAACTCTTTGGGAAAATTTGCCGCACCGGCGGCCGCACCGGTTATTCTGAACCTGATGATGATAGCCTCCGTTTTCATCTTTGTGCCTTTCGGCGACACTCCGGCACACGGTATCGCAATCGGTGTAACTTTTGCCGGTTTTATCGAAATTCTCTGGCTGATTTATTTCCTCCGCCGCGAAAATGTATATCTCCGTCCCCGCTTTGACATTTTTAACCTGGTAGGAGACTCCTCCATACGCACCTTGTTCAAACGCATAGCTCCCGGCGTTTTGGGAGCCGGAGTTTATCAAATAAATATGGTGGTGGATACCATTTTGGTCTCAATGGTCGGAACCGGCGCCATCTCTTGGCTTTACTATGCCAACCGGTTGCAGCAGCTGCCGCTCGGCGTCGTCGGAGCCGCCATCAGCGTGGCCGTCCTGCCGATTTTGTCCCATCACCTCAAAGCAGGAGAAACCGACGAAGCCTGCCACATCCAGAACAAAGCCATTGAATACGGCGCCCTCCTGTCCATCCCCGCCGCAGTCGCTCTGATTGTACTGGCCGGACCGATTATCAACATCCTTTTCCAACACGGCAAATTCGGAACTTTCGAAACGGCCATGACAACCAGCGCCGTTATTGCCTACGCCGTCGGGCTGCCCGTATACGTTATGGTCAAAGCCCTCGCCCCAAACTTTTTTGCCCGCGGCGATACCCGTACGCCGGTAAAATACAGCGTCGTCGTTTTGCTGACAAACCTGTCGTTTGCTCTTCTGCTGATGAAGCCGTTCGGACATGTCGGCATCGCTGCCGCAACCACTATCGCCGCTTTTGTTTCTTTCGCTCAGTATTACCGCGGACTCCGCAAACGCGGATACTGGGAATTTCCCCGTTTTCTGATGATAAAAACCTTCAAAATCTTTATTTGCTCCCTATTTATGGGAGGAATGCTGGAATTGGGCGAGTTTCTGCTAAATTGCCGCTACGGCAACTGGCTGAACCTTTCTCTGTGGCAAAAGCTGCCGATTTTTGGACTTTTGTGCATTTTGGGTGTTGCAAGTTTTGCAATAACCGCTAAACTAACGGGAGTGCTGGATATCAACGATATTCTTAAACTGTTGTCTCGAAGAGGTAAAAAAAATGCAGAATCAAAATCTTAAGGAACTTTTTGATAAACTGTTAAAAACGCTTGCCCGCCAACGCTGGTGGGAACGTCTGAGTTCGCCTTTTCGCCGGTTCGGCTCATTTATTACCTCCTGGTGGCAGCTGTTGATTATCGTTTTTGCCGCCATCATCTTTCTATACTACCCCATCGGCGGTTGGATGATGAACAAAATCGATACCACTACCGATTATGAAATAAATACGCCGCCTTCCCAATCTGCAACCGTAGAAATGATGTCTTTCCTCATCAAGCGGGAAGTCAGCGACAAAATATGGACGCCCAACCTGCCTTTCGTATTCCCCTCATACGTCCTCGACAATATGCCGAACTTCCAGCTGGGACTGATGTCTGCGGTCAGCAACATTGCCTCTTCTTTTGCCGCTAAAGTTGACCAGACAATCGCGCCGGAAAAGGAGCTTCCGCTCAAAACCGCCGCAGAACTGCTTAAATACCCGGGGACAATCTGGATGTTCTCGCCGCAAAACAAACTAACTCCCGTTCCTTCTGCCAACACCCAATACAAAAAAGCCCGCAAACGGCTGGTTGCTTATAACCGATCCTTGCGCGAAGGCGGCAGCGTCTTCTACAAAAGCCCCGGCGACTTGGCTTACTTTCTGCAAAGAATGTCAAAAGACCTTTGGCTGAGCAACGAAAAGCTTGAGGCCCATATCCGCGAACACAGTTCAGATTGGGTCGATAACCGCAGCGATGACCTCTTTTATTATCAACAGGGAAAAATTTATGGCTATTATCTCTTGATGAAAGCGTTAAGTTATGATTATAAAGATATTATCTTGGCTAATGACATTTATCAGCCTTGGACTCAAATGGTCAAAGCCTTGGAAGAAGCGGTTGTTCTTTCCCCTGCCGTAGTTCGCAACGGCGAGCCGGACAGTACGCTGGCTCCCAATCATCTGAGTTCCATCGGCTATTACAGCCTGAAAGCAGCGCTCATCAGCCAAAATATGATGTGTAAACTAACCCTGTCTGCGGCACAAGGAAAACAATAATGATAATTGAAACACAGACAACTCCGGAGGCTGACGTCCTCAATTTCTTCCCGCCGGTGCAAATTTTGAATACCGGCAGCGCGGAATTTGTCGACGCCAAATCGATTCGCAAATCGCCCTTGGCTGAACAACTGTTTGACCTCGGCGGCATTGCGTCAATTTTCATTACGTCGGATATGATTTCGGTCACCAAAGAATCTTCTGCCTCGTGGGACGAACTTAAACCTCAGATACTCGCCGAGATTATGGATTACCTTGCCACCGGCGAACAGGCCGTAATCGATTCATCTCCTTCATCCCGGGACGAAACCGAAATAATCAAACAAATAGAAGGGCTGATAAACGCCCGCATCCGTCCGGCAGTTAAACAAGACGGCGGAGACATCGTGTTCCAGAGTTTTGAAAACGGCATTGTTTATGTCGAGATGAGAGGTTCCTGTGTCGGTTGTCCCTACGCTATGGTCACCTTAAAAGAAGGGGTTGAAAAAATCCTCAAAACATACATTCCCGCCGTTAAAGAGGTTCGCAACATAACCCAGAAAAACGAGGCCCGATGATTAAAAAGTTCCTGCTGTTGCTACTGATTTTTAATTTGACGCCTCAGACAAGCAGCGCTGCGGCGCCGCAGGAACTTAACCTTTCCCGCCTTAACACTTCCCAACTTGAAGATATTTACGAATATTATGACTACAAAGGCGTTCGGGGATATCTGATGCTCCCGGGATATCACTATCCACCGATTTACCTCTCCTCTTTTCCAACAGACTTTGATGCCGTCGCCGATGAACAGAAGCGCATTGCATTGTTCATCAAAATACTGGCGCCGCTGGCTCTGCGCTTTAACCAACAAACACTGGAACAGCGTCAGGTTATCGAACAAATCAAACAAAACTTTGATAAAAACCATGAACTGAGCGCAGAAGAAAGCCGCATTATCGAAAAAACCGCTGCCGAGTACGACGTTTTTACCCGCCTTAAAGGCTATCAGCGCCACAAGTTTTTGCTGACCGAACTTCTAAACCGTGTAGACGCCATTCCGCCCTCTTTTTTGATTGCCGCGGCAGCCATGGAAACCAACTGGGGAACCTCCCGCATCGTCAAAGAAGGCAACTCCCTCTACAAACAGCTGGTCTGGCATAGCGACAAAGGCCTGAAACCACGGGGAGAAACCGAAGACGACACTTACCGCATTCGGACTTTTCCCACAATATATGACTCTTTGCAGGACTTCGCCCACAAAATCAATTCGCATGTGGCTTTTGAACATCTGCGCAGTTTTCGAAAAGAGCTGCGCTCCCGAAACAGTGTCCTGCGCGGGACGACTTTTGCCTTTACGCTGATGTGGAATTCTCCTCTCAAAAATTATGCCGGCATCATAGAATACACAATTGCATTCTATGAACTGAATATAATTGACAAATCTTTACTAAATAGTAAAATGATTGACAAACCTCTCCCCGAGAGATTTAAAAAGTTAATACAATCGGATACCGGCAAAAAGGAGAAAATTTAACGAAACTGTAACAAAACTGTAATTGGTATTTTGGCCAAAAGTTTATTATTATATAATATATAAGAACTAACAAAAATGTGATGTGTGCAATGGATAAGAACCAACTAACCAGCCAAGATGTTAAAAATCTTTCTAAAAACCTGCAAACGGAAAACAAGTCCGTTGTAGCGCAAAAGGTCAGCGCCTATTACAACGGCCGCACCGTCACCCCCAAAGGCCTCCGCCTTGCAGAAGACATCTTTCGCATTATGGTGCGCGATGTTGAAGCCAAAGTCCGCCAGGTGTTGGCTGAAAGTCTGAAAAACACGCATAACCTCCCTGAAGACATTGTCCAATCCGTTATCAAAGACACTGATGCCGTTGCCGTTCCGTTCATCAAATATTACGCCGATTTGAATGCCGAAGATTTAATCAAGATACTTGACATTCCGAGCATAAACAAGCAAAAGGCGGTAGCGCAGCGCTTAAACCTGCCCAATGAAATTTCCGAATATATCGTCGAGCGTTGTCCCGAAGAAGTTGTCGGCGTCCTGATATCCAACGAGACCGCCAACATTCACGAAAAAACATATAATACTATCGTCGAAAAATACAGACAAAGCGAAGACATCAAAAAGCGTTTGGTATATCGCACCGAATTGCCGACGTCGGTAATTGAAAAAATCGCCAATTCCTTGTCTGAAGACCTCAAACGCCGTTTGATTCTGTCTCACAATCTTCCTGCCGATTTGGCAACGGACATCATTGAAGAAGTCAAGGAAAAAACAACGCTGCGCATTTCTGAAGACTACAGCTCGGACAAACAGATTGAAGAGCTGGTTCACCAGCTTTACACCTCAAACCGCCTGACCCCCAATCTGGTCGTCCGCTCCATTTGCATGGGAGATTTGAAGTTTTTCGAATACGCTTTGGTCTACTTGTCCAACACGCCGATTATCGAGGTTCGCAAAATCCTTTTCAACACCTCTGTCGACTTTATGATACGCAACCTTCTCCGTAAGGCATTCATTCCCAAAACGATGTTTCCGGCAGTGTTCAGCGCCTTGAAAATCATTAAGGAAATTCGCTTCGACTGCCGCAAGAACAATCGCAAGTCTTTTGCCCATAAAGTAATCGAACGAATTTTGACTTACGGCCCCAACAACGAAGAAATGAGCGAAGAAGACATCAACTATCTGGTCTCAAAAATCAGCTGATTTTATAGCTTTCTTAATATTTTTGGATTAAGCTTAAACAAAAAAACAGTCTAAAGGATATCTCTGTGCCTGGTCCAAACGAAATCATCCTGCCGGATTTACTGGCGTTAAACGATTCCCTGATAAATGATGATTATCCCGTTATCATCGAAAAGGTAATGCGTGTGGCCCGCAAAGCCTGTGACGCCGACGGATGCTTTTTCTTCTCCGTCAGCGACAACAAATACATCAACCTTGAATACAGCCGCGTCAACAGCCTCAACGTAGGCATCAGCGGAACCGAAAATATGGCTTTTTTTCCGTCGGTGTTTCTGCCCGACGTCAAAAACCGCAGCCGCAAAGCCCCTTCCGAATACTGCGCGTTGAACCGCGAAATCATCAATTCGCCTAACATTTTTCAAACCACCGGTATAGACACCGATCTGATTGCCAAATTCGACGATGCCAATAACTACTCGACGATTTCCCTTTTGGCCATACCGCTGGTAGACCGCAAAGACAACCTCCTCGGTGTTGCCCAGTTCACTAATGCCAAAGACGCCAACGGTAAAATCATCAGTTTCACGACGGAAGCGCAGAAAGTCGTTCTGTCCGTCTGTAAGCTGATTACCATAGCCCTGGAAAACAAAAATCAAAAAGAAGCCTATTCACAACTCCTGGAATCTTTCATTGAAGTGCTTGCGCGTGCCATCGATGCCAAGTCGCCTTATACCGGCAGCCATTGCCAGCGGGTTCCCATCATTGCCCGGCTCCTTGCTACCGCTGCTGTTCAGGAAACCACCGGTAACCTCAAAACCTTTGAAATGAGTCCCGATGACTGGTACACGCTTCACATTGCCTCCTGGCTGCATGACTGCGGTAAGGTCACCACGCCGGAATATATTGTCGACAAGGCAACCAAGCTTGAAACCATTTTCAACCGCATTCACGAAATTCGCAATCGTTTTGAAATCCTGCGCCGCGATGCCCATATCGAATATCTCCAAAAGCGCCTGAACAATATTGACACCAAACAACACCTTCAGGCCGAATTCGTAGCCAAAGTCAAACAACTTGAAGAAGACTTTGCTTTTGTCGCCAAGTGCAATACCGGCGACATCGAGCTGAACGACCGCGACATTGCCCGGCTTGAACAGATTTCCCAAATCCAGTTTGTCCGCTACTTCAACCGGATGCTGGGTTTATCCTGGGCCGAACGCGACAATGTTGAAAACAAGGACTTCTACGTGCACCCGGCTCGGGAGAACCTTCTCCAAAACCGCAAAGACCAAATCTTCGGCCCCTACAACCGTGGCGAACTTTATAACCTTGAAATCCGCCGCGGAACGATTAATAAAGAAGAACGGGATAAAATTAACGAACATATCGTTGTCACCATTGATATGCTCAAAGCTCTCCCTTTCCCCAAAGAGCTGTCCAAAGTCGTAGAATATGCCGGCGCTCACCATGAACGCATCGACGGCAAAGGTTACCCCAACGGCCTCACCGGAGACCAAATGTCCGTCCCTGCCAAAATTATGGCCATTGCCGATATTTTCGAAGCGCTCACCGCCAACGACCGTCCTTATAAGGAACCCAAAAAACTTTCCGAAGTCTTGCGCATTATGCAGCAAATGAAACATAACGGACATATCGACCCTGATTTGTATGACGTTTTTATTCGCAGCAAGGTTTATCAGGACTATGCAGAACAGTATATGGACAAGAACCAGATAGACGAAGTAACCCCTGAGGATTATTTATAATGTTGAAAATTTACACCGTATTATGCCGTGCCGGCACAATGGACAATTACGCCTACATTCTGGTAGACGAAGACACCCGAACGACCGCCGTCGTCGACCCTTCCGAAAACGGGCCGATTATTGCCAAACTAAACGAATTGAAACTCACCCCTGAATACATCTTCAACACCCACCATCATTTTGACCATACAGACGGAAACCTTGAGCTTAAACAGCTGTACGGAGCCAAAGTCGTCGGCAATCAGGCTGACGCGTCTCGTATTCCGGGATTTGACATTGGCGTTGTTCCCGGCGAAACTTTTTCTCTCGGGAAAACCACTGCCGAAATAATTGACGTTTCGGCTCACACCCAAAACCACATCCTGTGGTATTTTCCCGCAGACAAAGCCCTTTTCACCGGAGACACGCTGTTTAACCTATGCATCGGAGGCCTGTTTGAAGGCACTCCTCAGCAAATGTTTTCGGCTCTCTCCAAAATAAAAGAGCTTCCCGATGACGTGTTGTTTTACCCCGGCCACGAATACACCATGCCGGCAGCAATGACGGCTTATAACTTCAATCGGGGAAACCCTGAAATACGCCAATATCTTGAACGGGCAAAAGAACGGATAGAACAAGGTCTGCCGGTCGGTCCGGTGCCCTTGGGTATCGAAAAAAAATGCAACCCTTATCTTCAGGCCGGCTCAGCCCAGGAACTGAGAGAAATAGACTAATTTAAACTGACAAAACATTAGACAAAACACTTTGTATATGTTATAGTTTAACATATACAATATCTCAGGGTAACATCTATGGCAGAAACAACGACATCCTTTTCTTCCGACCAACTCAATCAACAGATTGAGCTTATTTTGGATGCCTACGGAATAGCTCCTCAAAACGGAGATGCCGAACTGTACGACAAAATCACGGCTTTGATTGATACCCCTCAAAAAAAACAGCAGTTTTTTGACGAGATGGTCGCATACAAAACGGCTCAGCCCAATCTCGCCAATTATCAGGATCTTTATAACGATGCTCTGGATTTCAGCCGCAAACAGCCGGGAAATTACAATAAGGGAACCTACAGCAGCACAATTTCTCTGGTCAATCGCGAAAAAGCAGCCGGCCTGGACAGCTCTTTCTTAGACGTTTATCATATTTGCAACCAACCGGAAGCATCCCGAACCGCCGAAGTAAAAAAGGAGCTGGCAAAACAATCCCATCGCCGGCTGTTGACCGGTGCCTTGGAAATACAAACGCCGAATGACCAACAGCTGCTCAAAAAATTTATGACCGCCCTTCGCGACTCCGGACAAAAATTTGACAAGATTGTTATTCCCGTAGGTTGTGACGAACAAGGCCACATCCGCCACGCGATAAGCCTGGTAATCGAGGGAAACCGGGCAATGATTGTTGATCAATTGGGCGGCGGAGCTTATCAGGCCACTAAAACCAATATTGTAAATACCCTGAACGACTTTGGCATCGCTACCACGGTCTATGCGCCGGCATTAAGCCAAAACCGCAGCGACTGCGCCATTTTCTCCTCTATGGTGAACGAAGTTGCCCTCCAAGGCGACCTAAACGATTTCCTTACCAAATTCCAATCCTTGAATCAGGATGAAAAATGGGCAGAGGTTGATGCCCAACATACAAAAGATATAAAAGCGGCCGCCCAAGCCTATTATAAAAATTATCAGAACAATCCCGTATTCAAGCTGTATCTGCAAGCCCAGGGCATCACAGACTTTAATTATATGAATGCCGCCGCCAAAGATAAGATTATTGAGTGTTTCAATCAGGTAACTGCTGCCCAGGACTTCGTCGTCGACGAATATGCCCCGACGCCGCAAGACCTGGAATGGAAAGAAGAAGTCAATGCTGTCTTTATGCCCAACTGCCAAAAGCTCACCAGAGCGTTTCAGCGTTTTGATACCAAAGACGACCGCGAACTTCGTTATCGCCTTAACAACAGCCTGATTTACTACTACGATAAAAAACATGTTCGCATCCGCAGCGAAAGCACCAAAGACTTCGTCTTAATCTGCCAAACGGCCAAAGATATGGGCAACAACACCATCACTTTCGGCGCATTTGAAAAACATCCAGAATATAAGGCCAAACTATATCTGGCAGCCCTGCAAACCGGAATGAAGATGAAAAATCAGCCCAGTTTGGACAAACTGCGCGCATATCCCGAATTTACCCAGATTCAAAGCATCATAAAACAAAAAAAGTTTGAAGAAGAATCCCGTAAAGCCTGGAAAAACCAGCCGGAATTGCGTAAGCGGGCTAAAGAATACCACGCCGAACTGGAGCAGGCTAATGCCGCAGCAAACCAAGATCCCGACTATCGTACCTTAAAATCCGAACTTTTTAATGCCAATAAAGCGCTCAGCAATGCCAAAAAAAACGGGGCAGACCAGGACACCCTCAGACAGCTTGGCGAAAACGTTGACGAAGCCAAACGAAAGTTTAACGAAAACCCCTCGCAGGTAGCCATAGCATCAGCGGAAACGAACTTCCGCAACACTATAAAGGAAATGGCCGACAACTATATCAAATACGGCAGCAGCGAAAAAGACAAAACCTCACCGAATGAACGAAAAGAAAAACTAAAAAAACATTTGGAAATTTACGATGCCAATACTTTCTTTACCAAAACCGTCAAAGGAAGGGACAATAAAGGTTATCCTCTTTTTGAAGAAACAGAAAGCGCTATGGAATTGCAAAGAAAAATGACAGACAACGAAAAGAAAAGCTTGATTCGGGAACAAACCAAGAACTATAAAGAAGTTCAAACCGGACTGCGCGAATACGTGAGAACTGCCGGCCGTTAATTTCTTTGAACGGGGAAACCGTCAATTTGCCGCAAACACTCACCGACAACCATCACTGCCGATACGGCAACGTTAATGGAGCGCGCATTTTCATTCATCGGTATCAAAAGACGCGCATCGGCGGCTTGATGTACCGCTTCCGGAACCCCCGCGCTTTCCCGTCCCATCAGAATAATGTCGTTGGGCTGAAATTCAAATTCGGTATATGGTCGGCTGGCATGCGTCGTTAACAAAACGATTCTCCCGTATTCGTCAGGATGCTCCGCCCGATACTGCAAAAAATCATTCCAGGAATTATGACGGCGATAATCAGCCAGATGCAAATAATCCATCCCCGAACGTTTCAACGTCCGCTCCGAAAAAACAAAACCGCATGGCTCGATAATATCCAGAGGAACGTCAAGACATGCGCCCAATCGCAGTAATGTTCCCGTATTTTGCGGAATATCCGGTTGAAATAAAGCCAATCGCATTTTTTTCTCCTCCAATGATGCTGCTTATTACTCAAATACCCTCAAAAATCACCGGAAGCAAGCAGTTTTTTAAACTAAAAAAGTCCCATTTGCCGGTAAACCTCTCCTTTCCTGCCGCTTATCCCTTTTCAAACGTTCTCCCTGCTTTTGCAAAAAATGTTCTGGTATTCGGCCGTAACCAAAAATTTTGTTTTTGCATAAAAAAACGGGTGGTCGTTTCACAACGCCCAACCCGCAAGTTGTCAAAAAACGGAAAGAGTTAAAATTGTCCTCTTCTGTAATATATTTCTGCCAGCTCCCGTATATTTTCAGCATTAGCCAAAACGGAATAAGGCGGATAATACTGAGTTTTTTGTGACAAGGCTGAAAAAACCTTGTTGGCGGCCATAAAGAATTTAACTTCTTCAGCCTGCCGGGCATTCGTTTCCGGTTCGCTTTCCCTCACGCGCAGCTCTTCAAACAAACGGTTTCCCAATCCATACTCGGTATGACCGCTGATTTTCTTTACCACGTCTAAAACCTCATTGATAAACTTTTCCTTGTATATCTGCTCTGCAAACAAAGCGTCAATAAAGTCTTCAACGGTTTTCTTTCCAAAGGAATTACGCAGTCTCAGCTCGGGAAAAAGCAGTCTCAAATGACGAACAAAATTTTCTCTCTTAATAGAAAAAATCTCCAAATTAAGATCTTCTTCGCCTTCAACTCCGGTAAATTTTACAAATTCGTTCCATACGATGCGTTCAATTTCTTCTCTAGCCATAACTTTTAAATTTTAATTGTTTAACAATAATATCTTTTTGATAAACCGGAGAGTATCACATCCGGGATTTATTGTCAACTTTTTGGCTAAAAAAATATTTTAAGAAAAAAACCGATAACACTCTTAGACGTTGAAAAGAAAATTAAGCAAATCGCCGTCTTGCACGATATAATCTTTTCCTTCGGAACGCATTTTTCCGGCTTCTTTGCAAGCCTGCTCACCGCCGAATTTGACAAAGTCGTCATACGCAATAGTCTCGGCGCGAATAAAACCGCGTTCAAAATCAGAATGAATAATACCGGCACATTGCGGAGCCTTCGACCCTTTAATAAAGGTCCAGGCGCGCACTTCTTTGGGACCGGCGGTAAAATACGTCTGCAATCCGAGCAGGGCGTATCCGGCCCGAATGATTTTTGACAAGCCGGTCTCTTCAAGCCCCAACGCCGACAAAAATTCTTTTTTCTCATCTTCGGATTCCAATTGGGCAACCTCAGATTCTATCGCGGCAGAAATAATGACCGCGCTTGCACCTTCTGCCTTGGCCTTTTCAAAAACCTTCTCGGAAAAGGCATTGCCCGAGGCAGCGGAGTCTTCGTCCACATTGCAGACATACAGCACCGGCTTTGCCGTTAACAGCTGAAGCATTTTATATGCCTTTGCAGCGTCTTTGTTGGCTGCGTCGGGTGCCGCAACCCGTGCCGGCTTTCCGGCTTTCAGAGCGTCAATAACCGGTCCCATAACGGCAACATTGACGATTGCCTCCTTGTCCCCGCCTTTGGCTTTTTTCTGAGCCTGGTCAAAACGTTTTTCCAAGGATTCCAAATCGGCTATCATCAATTCGGTTTCAACAATCTCTGCATCCCGAATAGGATCAACGCTGCCTTCAACATGCGTAATATTGTCGTCTTCAAAACACCGCAACACATGAATAATGGCATCGACTTCACGGATATTGGCCAAAAACTGGTTGCCCAGCCCCTCACCCTTCGAAGCGCCTTTAACCAATCCCGCAATATCCACAAATTCCAGCTGGGTCGGCGTTACCATTTTGGGACTGACAATTTCTTTCAGTTTCTCCAGACGTGCATCCGGCACAGCAACCCGTCCCGTGTTCGGCTCAATGGTACAAAACGGAAAATTAGCCGCCTGAGCCGCAATTGTCTGCGTTAAAGCGTTAAACAGCGTGGACTTGCCTACATTGGGCAAACCGACGATACCGCAATTAAATCCCATAAAAAAACTCCTCAAATAATCAATCTCGCTTGAGGAGTCTTTTAGCCCATAAAACCCGATTTTTCAAGGTTTTTATTTTTTCTGTTTCAACAGGCCTATTTTGTTGGAAAAAGCACTGACGCCTTCGGTCATCAAAATCCCGATGTTCTTGACTGCGGCGTCAATATTTTCGTCAATCAAAACACTGTCTGCCTTCGAAAATCGCGACAACACGTGGTTAACCACGGCCTCGCCGCCGCTTTGAGGATGTCCGACCCCGATGCGGATGCGGTGATAGTTAGGGCTGATTGCCGCATCTATCGACTTCAAACCGTTGTGGCCGCCGGCACCGCCGCCTGTTTTGGCCTTCATTTTTCCGGCCGGCAAGTCCATGTCGTCATGGATGACTATCACGTTTTGGGGTAGAATTTTATAAAAACAGGCCGCCTTGACCACCGAATTTCCCGAAAGGTTCATATAAGTCTGAGGCTTAAGCAAATAAACCTTTTCCCCTGCGATTTTCCCCTCGGAAATTAAACCGTCGAACTTGTCGCGATACGCACCAAACCCATACGCGTCATGCAGGGCGTCTGCCGCCGCAAAACCGACGTTATGCCTTGTTCCCGCATATTCCGCTCCGGGATTCCCCAATCCGACAATAAGAAACATTATTCAACCTGCAAAATAAAAAATTAGAGCGGCTTTACCCGTAAAAAACAAATATACTGCAAAGTATACGATTTTAAACCCGAAAAAGCCGCTCTAAATCTGAATATCCGAAAAATTACTTTCTGAGGAAGTCGACGTGTATCGGCTTGTCAGAAACCGGATGAAATTGTACATCCTGACATTTTACATTGTGTTTTTTGCCGTCGAGGACAACTTCGATATCGGCATCATAAAAACCGACGGTGTCCAAAGCCTTTTCAAGTTCAACCGGATGCAGGGAAATCATAACGGATTCCTGTTTTCCGCCATAAATAACGGCAGGAACACGTCCTTCACGACGACATGCACGAGCTGCCCCCTTACCTGCTTTCTCACGCTTTTCAGCATTAAATGTAATCTTTACCATAGTAAAAAATCCTTTATAAAAAGTTGCAAAACAAAGCCTTAATCAAAGGCTTGGCCGTCCGACCTCCAGGGGTGTCCGACGGTTGAGTCGACTCATACACCTTTTTTACATATATTTCAAGGTTTTTTTAAAATGGCAGAAGCCCCGTCTTCACAGACAGGAGCTTCTTGAAACTAACTAGACAACACTCCTTTTACGGAGTTTTTTTATTTATGTTCGCGAACGGCACAACTGACACATTCCACAACCCGAAACGGATGAAAAGAAAACACCCGAACCATCAATTCTCTGCCGGTTAAGTTCAATGGATATCCGGAAACCGACCTTCCTCTGAGCTTAACCCGAAAACAGGTCTTGTCGTCCAACCGGATAATACCGTAAATGCCTTCATTTTCGTCTGAGCGTATTACCTTGAAAGCATAAACTTCATTTTTAGAAAGCAAATGCATTCTCAAACTCTTGAGCAGAACAACCGAAACGCCCCAGAAAACAAACTGTGTGCCCACTAAAGACGCGGCTGCATACAAACCTGCGCCGATTAAAAGCAAAAGCGTTTCGGCAACCAACAGCAGAAATATCATATTGTTCATACAAACAAGCACGTCTTCCACCCGCCGCAATTCCCGTCGCCTGAACCAAACAAAGAAACGCCACGCGGCAACTGCCAGCACCGCATTGATTCCGATTGCCGCATATGCATTAAGCTTAATCTCAATACAATGAAAAACCGTCCATAACACAAAGCTGAACAACCAGCATAAAGGAACGGCCTGCGAAATCATCGTTCGCCAAAAACGATACTGTTTCAAAGAGAGTTCAAAACTTTTAAGGTTAACCACTACGATTGCAAAAACTGCAAACACAATCCCGAGCCATAATCCCATTACAACTCCGGGTTCAAAAAAAATAATCTTAGCCATAGCATTAATTTAAAAAATATAACAATAATAAAAAAATGATATTTCGTTGTACTCCACTTACCGGATAAAATCAACCACAAAAAAAGCCCCCGTCTTCACAGACAAGAGCTTTTCCGCCTCTCGAGGGCAAAAAGAGACTAAATCATTTTTCATGGCAAATTACAAAACGCCCTCTGATATTAAAAAGTTTGTTTTCTAAAATGACATACTTAAACCTCGCATAAACGGAAAGGATGAAACGAAGTCACCGTAACCCTGACTTCCGCTTCCTTGCCATAAAGTCCGTAACAACGCCGTGCAAGCTTCTTAACCCTTGCATCAAGCTGTGAACATTCATTTATGATGAGTTTTCCGTAGACATAGTCGTCCGTACCTATCCGCAGCGGTGCAAAGACATAAACGTCGCCTTTAACCAGTTGCCGCAGCCTCAAATGACGAACCAACAAAATCGACGTCCCCACCAACAGCAACTGGCTGCCGGCTATTTCAACAGTCGCTAACAAACCGTCCAAAAGCAGCAACACTATACATTGAGCCAAAAAGTAAAGCGCAAACGCATCGCTCACACAAACAAGGGCATTATCAACCGCTTCCATCCGCCGTTTCATAAATACGAAAAAATATCGCAGACAAATGATAACCAGCAGAACCGAGGCTATTATGCAAAAAACCGGGTCTGCATTGCGTTCACGGCCATAAAAAAAGCCCATGCTCCAAATGACACAAAACAATAAACCGTCACAATCCGGGGAATTCGGTCTCGCCACCAACAATATGTGCTGAAAGGAATAAAAAATTTTGACCAATACACCCACAAAGCGGCAATCGCCAACACAATAACGCCAAACAGCAAACCTGTCATAACCACGGAATAATTCAGAATTGTATCCATAAATATAATATCTAATAATTTAAAATGAATAACGCCTTATACCTCATGCCAATCCGAAAATCAACCATAAAAAAGAGTTTCGACCGATAGAGGCCGAAACTCTTTTTTTTGAAACAATGGACAATAATTCAACCAACCGGAAAACCATATGATTATCAGACAAAACAAGCAAAGAAACGCATAAAAACGTTACATTTTCACCGGTCAAATCTGCTCGGTTTCCCGTTAAGCAAAATTATTTTTCCAGGTCCTCGCCGGTTTCCTGGTTAACCCGTTTAGCCGACAGCTTAACTTTGCCGCGGTTATCGGTACCCAGACATTTAACCCAGATTGAATCGCCTTCCTTGTAAAATTCGGAAACGGTTGCGATTCGTTCAGGCTTAACCTCCGAAATGTGAACCAAACCTTCCGTCGTACCCAGGAAGCGGACAAATGCGCCGAAATCCATAATTTTTGTAACGACGCCATGGTAAATCTTACCTTCCTCAGGTTCGGCAACAATACCCATAACCCATTCCAAAGCGGCATCTCCGTCTTCTTTTTTCATAGAAGCGATTTTAACGACACCGTCATCGGAAATATCAATCTTGGTATGAGTTTTTTCAATAATTTCACGAATAACCTTGCCGCCGGTTCCGATAACCTCGCGGATTTTATCAACCGGAATCTTAATTGCGACAATACGCGGCGCTTTGTCAGAAACATGTGGACGCGGCTCGGCAATCGCCTTGGCCATTTCGCCCAGAATGTGGATACGGCCTTCATGAGCCTGAGCCAGAGCCTTTTCCATAATTTCTTTGGTAATGGAAGTAATTTTAATATCCATCTGCAAAGCGGTTACGCCGTCTTTGGTACCGGCAACTTTAAAGTCCATATCGCCGAGGTGGTCTTCATCACCCAAAATATCCGTCAGAACCGCAACCCGGCCATCGTCTTCTTTAATCAATCCCATGGCAATACCGGCAACCGGTTTAGCCATCGGAACGCCCGCTGCCATCAGAGACATTGTCGTACCGCAGACTGTTGCCATTGAAGAAGAGCCGTTGGACTCCATAATTTCAGAAACGACGCGAATGGTGTAAGGGAATGAATCCTTGTCTTTGGGCATCATCGGATGAATAGCGCGCCAAGCCAGTTTACCGTGGCCGATTTCGCGACGTCCCGGACTTCCGATACGGCCGCACTCGCCGACAGAAAACGGCGGGAAGTTATAGTTCAACATAAAGTCTTCTTTATATTCTTCCATCAAACCGTCGACAATTTGAGCGTCTTCGCCGGTACCCAGCGTGGTAACCACCAAAGCCTGGGTTTCGCCGCGCGTAAACAATGCGGAACCGTGAGCCATCGGCAGCACGTCAACCTGACACTCAATCGGACGAACCGTTTTGGTATCGCGGCCGTCAATACGATGTCCGGTTGTCAAAACGCTCTCCCGCATCACCTTATGCATCAGCTTTTCAATGGCATCTTGTGCGTAGCGCTGTTCAAACTCGTTTTCCGGATCAAGGGTTGCTTTGAATTTTTCAGAAGCAACGCCGATCATTTCACCGCGTTTCAATTTGTCCGTTTCTTTAAAAGCGGCTTCAAACGCTGCGGTAAATTCTTTGGCCAGCTTATTGTACAGATCATCAAATTCAGGCGGAAATACCGGAGCTTCCCAAGGTTCTTTTCCGGCATCGGCCTTAAGTTCGTTAATCAGTTTAATAACCGGCTGAAAACTCTCAAAACCAAACATAACCGCACCCAGCATCGTCTCTTCCGAAAGCTCCTGGGCCTCGGATTCAACCATCAGCACACCCTCTGAGGTACCGGCAACCGCCAGTTCCAGTTCGGTTTCTTTCATCTGCTCGATAGTCGGGTTCAAAATATACTGGCCGTCTTTATAACCGACTTTGCAAGCGGCAATCGGCCCTAAAAACGGAATGCCGGAAATTGTCAAAGCGGCGGAAGCGGCAATCATGGCCGGAATGTCGGAATCGCTGTTCTGATCGTGAGACAAAACGGTACAAATAACCTGAACTTCGTTTTTGAAAGCATCCGGAAACAACGGACGGATCGGACGGTCAATCAAACGGGAAATCAAAACTTCGCGCTCGCTCGGTTTACCCTCGCGCTTCATAAATCCGCCGGGAACCTTGCCGGTTGCATAGTACTTTTCCTGGTAATTGACTGTCAAAGGAAAGAAATCCTGATCTGCCTTCGCCTCTTTTGCCGCACATACCGTAGCAAGTACCTCTGTTTCACCATACTTGACAACTACGGCACCTGTAGCCTGTCTAGCTATTTTACCTGTTTCCAAAACTAATTTGCGTCCGCCCCATTCCATTTCCTTGCGGCACACTTTAAAATCGATCATATTTCTTTACCTTTCTTCTTCATACAATCATCTACCTGCCCCATGCAGGATTTTTATTAAAAGAACTGCGGAGCTCCACTGCCCCGCAGTCCCAAAATTTATAAATACGTCCCTCTTGAAAGGGAGCCGTGCCTCAGACTGATAATCAACATCCAAAACACATTTACGAAAACTCTTTTTATGAAAGCAGACAATATAATCTCCGGCAAACTCAAAGCAGTGTGCAAAGAAGTACAAGACCCTTTTGAGACTGCGTAAAATTGCGTTATCTGCCCCATAAAAACAATTTTCCTTTTATTTTCTGAGGTCTAACTTTTTAATCAGATCCTGATAACGGCTTTCGCTTTTACCCTTCAAATAATCCAGAAGGTGGCGGCGGCGGCTGACTTTTTTCATCAAACCCAAACGAGAGTGAGTATCTTTGGCATGTGTTTTAAAATGCTCAATCAGGTTGTTGATTTCTGCGGTCCAGATAGCAATCTGAACTTCCGGAGAACCGGTATCATTTGGATTCAAACCATAAGCCTTGGCAATATCTTTTTTTGAAATCGACATCTATATTTTCCTTTTCATATTAAAAATTGAAAACACGAACCGGAAGGATTCTTCTTTCCTCGATTCGAACTAACGCAACCAACTCCCCGTCACAAGTGGCAGCCCCCGTCTGTCCGTACAGCTTTTCCACCGGATAAGACTTCGGCGACAGGCTCTGCCCCATACGGAGCTTGGCGGCATCCGCTTCCGTTACAGCTATATCCGCGATGTCGCGCAGACAAGTTATTACCGGAAGCAAAACTTCTTTTCGGTTCTCACCATACCCTATATTTTTTATATTTTCCAGTAAAATTTTCTGACTCAGGTCAAAATTCCCGCATTTGGTGCGCCTGAGCTCCTTCAAATGGCCGACTGTTCCTAACGATTTGGCAATGTCCTGACCCAAAGTCCGAACATACGTGCCCTTTGAACAGGCCACCCTGAACCGAGCCTGCTCCTCCGGCAGCTCTTCCAGCAATTCCAGCGCGTAAATTTCGACGATTCGCTCCGGAATCTCCACGTCTTCGCCGCGGCGCGCCAGATTATAGGCTCGCTCTCCGTTTATCTTAATCGCCGAATAAGCCGGAGGTACCTGAGATATTTTTCCGATAAAACGCGGCAACACGGAAAGTATGTCCTCTTTAGAAGGAATAATTGCACTGCGCTGACAAACCTCGCTCTCGGTATCTCCGCTGGCCGTAGCCTCTCCCCACTTGATTACAAACTCGTATTCTTTTGGCCCGTCGGTTACCAGCGGAATTAACTTTGTCGCCTCGCCGAAAGCGACCGGCAGCACCCCTGTGGCAAAAGGATCAAGCGTGCCGCAGTGGCCGTTCTTTTTGGCGTTCAGCCATTTGCGGGTCAGATTCACCACTTGTGTCGAACCGATGTCGCGCGGCTTGTCAATAACCAGCCAGCCATTGACGTCATCGCCTTTTTTATGTCGAGCCATTCGTTTTTCCTCAATCGTTATTTTACTTTCATAAAAGAAAGACGACGCCTTGTCAATTGTTATCGCCACCCACGAAAAAAGACGGGATTCCTCAGAATTAAGAACGTTTCGCACCGTGGTGCCTACGGTCTCCCCATTTTGTTCCAAACCGCAGTACCGTACCATGTGTGGCAACAATCGCTAACGTTCGTCATAGGTATTAATCTGAAGCATTTAAAACGCTGAACAGGCCAACCCAAAGTTGACCTGTTCATAAAAAAACAAAAGAAATCATTTATCCCAATTCTGCGGAGCTTCGCGCCATTTAGCCAAAAAGTCCAGTTTGTCTGCCGGAATGTAATTGGTTTTAACCGCCTGGGCCACCAGTGTTTCATAATCGGACAACGTGTTGAGCTGACATCCGGCCTCCTCAAACGCATCGCGCGACTTCTGAAAACCATAGGTAAACAACGCCGCCATTCCGAGAACCTCAAATCCGGCTTCGCGAACAGCCTGAACGGCAGAGAGCGAAGAGCCTCCGGTCGAAATCAGGTCTTCGACAATCACCACTTTAATTCCCGGTTTCAAAGCGCCTTCGATACGATTTTGCAACCCGTGGTCTTTTTTATCGCTGCGAATATAAGCGGTTGGAATATCCAACAGCCATCCGGCCAGCGTCCCCCAGGGAATAGCGCCCGTCGCAACGGAAATAATGGCCTCCGCTTCGGGATATTCCTGCTCAATCAAACTACACAGACTGTCGGCAATAAGCTCGCGCTCCTCCAGATAAGACTGCAGCTTGCGATTATCACAGTAAATCGGAGAATGCCACCCCGAAGCCCAAACGAAATACGGAGCTTCCGATTTTAACTGAACAGCCTGAGCACCCAATAAAGCTCCTGCAATCTGAGCAGCAACTTCTTCGTTGAAAATTTCTTTTTTCATACCAATAATTTTTAATTAATTTGTCTTTTATATGAATTACCGGGCCGAATATAGACTTAAAAAGACAAAAGTCAAGAATTAAAAAAAAACGAAAATATCTGTGGTCAAATATTCGCTTCTCTTGACTATCCGCCGTCCCGATTTTATCTTTTTGATATCTAAACAAATTAAAAACAAACTATTATGGCAACACTTAAATCTAACTATCTGGCAATTATTCTGGCCGTTACGGCATCGTGTTCAATGTCTGCGTTCAGCAGTTGCGTTTCGTCTTTCAGCCTCGGAAAAAACATTTCCAATCGTTGCATTTATCGCAATTCTCAACAAGTTGTCGAATATATGCGCCAAAAAGGGATTGAAATATGTAACCTTCGTCTGATGCACATTGAAGAACGAAACTACAGGGTATATTGGTACGGCGAGGACAGAAAGTCCCCCAACCGGTATGCTCTCGGTTTAGGCGGAGATTTCATGAAATTGACGCCCGACTGCGGTTACACCGTTTTTTCAGCCGGCGATTCCTTCCATCGCGGGATGAAAGAATATTCTGTCACAACTCAAGACAGCATTATGGTAATCGAACGGGTTAAAAATCATGACTGACACCTAAAAAAGGTCCCTATGCTCAACCATAGCGGACCTTTTTGTTTGCCCAAAGACATCTTTAAAAAATCTGCGGACGTTTCCCGACTATCCTCCGCAAACGGCAAGCCTTCTCTGATACGCCGGCTGCCCTCTCGGAGCAAATAAAACCGCTTTCGGAAAAAACAAAAACATTCCCAAAAAAACGAAAGACCCGGAGTTATACAACCGCAGGCCTTCGCAAAACAAAAGCTGAACAATTTTTATCCCAGCGCAGTAAACAGCCGGGCAAAATTATTCTTAACAACCGTCCATATTCCCGGCGATACGTTCAGATTAAAGCCCTCTCGCAAAAGCATATAACCCGGAACGCCGTTCTTCATCGTCCGCTTGTAAACCTTATAAAAACAATCGTCTTCTTTGACCAAAACCTGAGTGTTTGTGAGTTCCCGCAACAGCTTGTCTTCAGCCTGCAGCATATCGTACAACCCGTCATCCCGTTTTATGGCAATAATTTTTCCGCAAAAGACATGATAATGGTTCAAATACCTTTTAGTGACCCATTTTCCCGTCTTGTCCAAAAAACAAACGTCCATAAATTTACCGTGGGGTTCCAGGCGGGCGTAAAAATAACCGAGAAACTCGCCCAGATTAAGAATTTTTCCCTGATATGTCAGCAAAAACCAATCATATCCTCTGCGGTAAAGAAAACCTTTTGCAACCATACTTCCTTCTTCAGCGTTTTCCACGACAGAAACCAAAGCATGGTTGTCGACAATTTTCATCAAAGAGACATTATTGTCTTCCGTTGTAATTTTATAATAATCCTTAAATTTGACAATCTGCCGTCCGTAGGCTAATTCGCCCAGCACCCGGAAAGTGCTGCACAACTCAACGACCGAAATGTCAGCATAACGTTTAATCCGTAAATGTGTTCCCATAATATATAAGTTATTTAAATCCATACTAATTGTTTTATGGCTAATACGATACGCTTCTCAAAGCTCCCGTCAATTATTTTCGAAAATAACCCACATTTTTACGACAAAAAGGCCCCCTTTTCAGGGGGCCGGCAGAACTTTCTATCCTTTTGCCTATTTTAAATCCTTGGCAACCTTGGGATCTCTCAGCAGTTTTTCAATCTTGTCAACCTGTTCAAAACTCTTGTCGACCTTAAATACCAGTTCGGGCGTATAACGAAGCTGCATTTTTGCGGCAATCTGTTTGCGCAGATAATTGGCCGCCAGCTGTAATCCCCCGATAACTTCCTGCAAATGGGAATTGTTCAGGGTCATCAGATAAACCGATGCATATTTCAAATCCGGAGACACCGTAACCTCTGTAATCGTAACGATGGTGTCAATTCCCTCCAGATTTCGGATTTCGCCTTTCTGGATAAAGGCAGCCAGTATCCGTTTGATTTCCTGTCCGACCCGCAGCTGACGCTGTGAAGGCTCTTTATTTTCAGCCATAATCTTTCTCCTTAAATAACCTGCAAGTATATATAGAGGCAAAAGCCGCCATAATCAAGAAAATTCCGTACTATACATCTGTTTCTGTATGTGATATATTACTCATATGGGAGCAACCGCCATGATCAACCCCGAAAAACCGCGCATAACCTACGCACCGCCGCTCGATATCCGAACCTATGTTAACAGTGTCGAACAATTTGCGTATGTATGGCAGCGGCGCAATCAGGACCTCTCAGACCGTTTTCCAACGCCGGCAACATCAAAAATTCAAACCCTGCTCGAAGAATCCTCACGTTATCTTGCCCTGCAAAAAAGTGGGCGTTTTCTGCCTCCTTTTCATTCTGCCGTTAAAGACGAGACATTAAACAAAGCCGCGGAAATTTTAGCGGCCCGCAACAAAAACCTGGCGGAAGAAATTGAAGCCTTCAAGCAATCCTATTTAAAAACCTCCCGGGAAAAGACTTTGGAAAACCACATCGGCGACTGTCTGCAAAAAATTGTCATTCGGCATGCCCTGATGCAAAGGGCCGAACAGGAAATCCTAAAGCTGTTTAATCCCCGATACGATCCCCAACGCTTCCGGGGATACTGCACCACCGCGTTAATGAAAGTTCTACGGGACGACACCGCAAAGCTTTCTCAGTTTGACGCTTTTTTCGCCGATGACAATCTTGAAGACCTCACCCACCCGGAGTCTTTAGTGGAAACCTTAACTAAAATAAACAAGAAATACGTTTCAGAAGGAAGAACAGACGACAGCCGCCTTGGCATCGGAGACATCGTTGTCATTCCGGCCGAAACGGATGAAAACGGCATTCCCCGTTTTCATGCCCTGATGGTTCACAAAATAATGGCCGACGGCAGCAAACGCTACATCAGCTTTGACAACGACCGCATCAACCATATGCTTTCATCCCAAAGAGACTGCCGCATAATACGCACCGGCGACTTTCTCCGCGACCTCCAAAACGACAGTGAGCAAAATCTGAAACCGCTGGAAGAAATCCGCCGAAAACAACTCTCCGACAAAGAAAAAATAGAGCAAAACTTCACCAACCGCCGCAATCGAAAAAAAGCCGCGCAGATTGCCCGCAAAATGTCACGGCCGCTGACCGATAAAGACATAAAAAAGCTAAAGCTCAAAGCCCTCAACGGTAAAGGATTGTAACATTTTGTTTTTGTGCTATAATACTATTGATTAAGGAGAAAACATAATGAACAACGGCTCGGGACTGGATAATATTAACCGCGGCATTGACGCCCTGATTCGGCAATACAGTCCGGAACGGCTCCGTCGTTTTGACACCAATTCCTGGCTTGAACTTTACGGGAAAATTGACAACCTTATTTTTTCCGACGAAATCTGCGCCGCTTGTGCCAAACAGAAAGGCAAAAGAGTCGTACGCCGATTGTTTGTCAGCGAAAACGCACCCGCTTTTCGCTACCTTTATGAGCATGCGGCTTTCCCTGCGGAAATCGCTGCCCAAATCACCGAACTCGCCCGTCAAACCGCCCGAGACATTAAACAAAAAAAGCCCAAGCTTTTCAATGCGCTGACTCTTCAGCAAAACAACAATCCGCAGTTTAAAAAGAATTGCTTAAAAAAATTGCGTAAATTCCTGAGCGCAAATTTTTACACTCTCGGCTGGATAAAGAAACCGAAACTCAAAATGGATGTTTCAGCCATGCACCGGGGAGGTTATGATCCTTTTTCCAAAACGATTTACCATGAAAAAAGCAGTCTGCCTGCCGATGTTCTCCCCCATGAGTTTTTCCATCACCTCAATAATGTTGCTCCGTCAAAAAATGCTGAATTTATGCGTCGGGACCAACCTGCCGGACAATTGCTTTCTTACAGTTCACACTATTATTTTCCCTCAAAAATGCAGGAAAAGACAAAAGCATACAAACACCAGCCAACCGAATACGGCGCATATCTCTTTGCTTTTCAGTTTTCCCGCGAACTGAACCGTCTTGTCAACCGCAGCCAACAGCTGGCAAACAACATTGCCAACAACACCCTCGGCCTGATGGATGAATTTAACATTGACGTAAACGAAAGCCGTATGAACGAGCGCGGAGAACTTGTTTTTACAATAAAAAACCTCAAAAATGCCCATCATCGCAAGCTTGAAGAAATCTGCGAAAAAATGCTGCAAACGCAATATGAAACCCTTTCCGAAGACAGCGGCTGCTTTGCCCTGCCGATAAGCGAGAAACAAAATGCCCTTGTTTCTCAATCCTTTCATAAGGTTCATGCCAAACAACAGGCTGCTCTTCCCGGATGCAATGAACGCGAATTTCTGCCCGAACTGAAAAAATGGCAGAAAGACCATCCCAAAGAATATCCTGATGCTTGCAACCGCAACAATCCGCCTAAGACACAAAACCTGAAACAAAAAGTTCTGGGTTTGTTCAAAGGCCGACAGCGCTAAAAGCCGTTTTCCCTCTTTAATTCTCAAGCAAAAATCTACAAGACTTCTCTGCGTCCCACATGGTCTGCCGCGGAGATAATGCCCTCCTGTTCCATCTGGTCAATAAGGGATGCCGCGCGATTGTAACCGATTCTCAAACGACGCTGAATATAACTGGTCGAGGCTTTCTTGTCGTTTTGAACAATTGCAACCGCTTGGGCATAAAGCTCTTCGTCACTGTTTCCGCCGCCAAACTCACCACTGTCAAACACAGCTTTGTCTCCGCCTTTTTCGTTCAGCTCGCCTTCGGTCACTTCCTGAACATATTCCGGCTCACGCTGCTCTTTCAAAAACTCGACAATGGATTCGACCTCCTGATCCTTAACATACGGAGCATGAATACGATTCGGGCGCTGCCCGGCAGGCATATAAAGCATATCGCCCATTCCCAGCAGCTGCTCGGCTCCCTGCTCTCCCAAAATCGTCCGGCTGTCGATTTTGGAAGTAACCTGAAAACTGATTCGAGTCGGGAAATTCGCTTTGATTGTACCGGTAATAACGTCGACTGACGGCCTTTGGGTTGACATAATCAGGTGAATGCCGGCGGCACGCGCCATCTGAGCCAGACGTTGAATCGCCGCTTCCACTTCCTTGCCTGCAACCAACATCAAATCCGCCATTTCATCAACCACAATCACAATATAGGGCAACGGCGTCAAGTCCAATTCCTGTTCTTCGTAAATCGGTTTTCCGGTTTCCATGTCAAAACCAGTCTGAACCGTACGGGTAACCTTTTCTCCGCTGGCACGCAGTTCTTCCAGACGTTTGTTGTAGCCGGTGATGTTGCGGACGTTCAACTTTGCCATCGCGCGATAACGGTCTTCCATCTCCTTAACCGCCCATTTCAGACCGATAACCGCTTTGGCCGGATCGGTAATCACCGGAGTCAGCAGATGCGGAATGCCGTTGTACATCGTAAACTCCAGCATTTTGGGGTCAATCATGATAAGTTTGCATTCTTCCGGCCGCATTCTGTAAAGCAGGGAGATTATCATCGAGTTTACGCCCACGGATTTACCGGAACCGGTAGTACCGGCAACCAGCAAGTGGGGCATTTTGGCCAGATCGGCATAAACATTCTTTCCGCCGATGTCTTTACCCAGGGTAATGGTCAGAGCCGCTTTGGCTTCTCTGAATTCTCCGCTTTCCAAAAGTTCGCGCAGATATACAATTTCCCGGGTCGGATTCGGCAGCTCAATGCCGATGGTGTTACTGCCCGGAACAACAGCTATACGAACAGAAACCGCGCTCATCGAACGCGCTATGTCGTCGGCCAGACCAATAACCCGGGCGCTTTTGGTTCCCGGTGCCGGCTCCAGCTCATACAAAGTCACTACCGGGCCCGGACGAACTTTCACAATCTTGCCGTTTACGCCAAATTCCTGCAAAACGTTTTCAAGTTCTCCCGCGATTCGCTCTAGTTCTTTCTGGTTAACATGATTGGCATTTTTGTCTTTATTAACCGAAAGCAGATTGATGTCCGGATAACGATAGCCGTCATCAACCGCTTTGGCTCGGTTGATTTTGATTTCTTTGGGTTTCGCCGGCTTGGCCGGTTCTTCCTTGACCTTGGGTTCTTTGCGCACCCGCGGTTCACGCGCCTTGGAAACTCTCGGTTCGCTGCTGCCTCCGGTGTGAGACATCACCCATTGCCACAGGGATTTAAAGCCGCTGCCGACAAAAACCATCGCCGCGACAAAGGCCAAAACTATCTTCTTGCCGCAATTGTACCAGCCCTTAAGCGTCAATCCGCAGGCAAGGTTAAAGGACAACAACGACAACACAAAAAAAACGGCTGCCAGAATATGCCTGCCGTAGGCAAATACATACATTCGGTTAAACAGGCTCATAAACTGCCGCGACAAAAACAGACCAATATTGCCTCCGGTCTTGAATTCGCCGACAAACGGCTTGCACAAACTCAGCATAACCGCAAAACATACGGTTCCGAAAACGAATGCGAAAAAACGCCAATAAGGATGAATCAGCTCCCGCAACCGCATAAAATTATATGCCCAAATCAACGGAGCGATTAAAAAGACCGGAAGCGCCAATCCCAGCCAAGTCAGCATCATATCGGCACTGTTGGCCCCGTACAGACCAAGCAGATTCTTCACCGGTTGCGAAGATGCCGTATTGTAAGCTGCGTCGTGCATATCATAAAACATCACCGCAGCCAACAGACTCAGCAGCCAGCAAAACAGCGCCAAACCAAACAGTCTCCAGCTGGTCTTGGCCAATAATGATTTTTCCTTTTTACGTTTAGCCATTTGTCTTTTACCCGTTGATAATCCTTCTGATGAACGGATTATAGCCGCCAATTCTCAAAATTCTCTTAATAAAAAACCTTAATCCCGATTCCGGCGTTTTATAAATCGGTTTTAAAACTTGACTTTTCGGCTGTAATCTATAAAGCTTTACAAGATATTAATAACGAGGAAATCTACTTATGACTAGAGCTTTCGTATTTCCCGGACAAGGTTCTCAATTTGTCGGAATGGGAAAAGAACTGGCTGATAATTTCGCTTCGGCCAAAGAAGTTTTTCAAGAAGTCAATGATGCTCTCTCTCAGGATTTGTTCAAAATTATGGTCGAAGGACCCGAGAGCGAACTTACCCTCACCACCAATGCACAGCCGGCTCTGATGGCTCACTCCATTGCCGTGGTCAGAATTCTTGAAAAAGATTTCGGAATCAAATTAAAAGATTATGCAAGTTTTGTAGCCGGTCACTCTCTCGGCGAATACTCTGCGGCCTGCGCTGCCGGAGTCTTCTCATTGACTGATACGGCTAAATTGCTCCGCACCCGCGGCGACGCCATGCAAAAGGCTGTTCCCGTGGGCGTTGGAGGAATGGCGGCCGTTATCGGCGTTTCTTATCAGGATGTCGTCGCCTTGGCGGAAGCCTGTGCCGACAAAGACAATATCTGCGTTGCCGCCAATGACAATGCCGATGGTCAGGTTGTTTTGTCCGGCCATATTCAGGCAATCGAAAAAGCCGTTGAAATTGCCGGCGAATTCGGTGCCAAACGTTGTATCAAACTCCCGGTCAGCGCACCGTTTCACAGTCCTTTGATGCAGCCTGCCGCCGACGTTATGGCCAAGGCTCTGGCGGAAGTTACCGCCCACAAGCCTGAAATTCCCCTGATTTCAAACGTACTGGCCTCTGCCGTCGTCGATGAAAAAGAAATCGTCAAACGTTTGGTCGAACAAGTCACCGGCTCTGTCCGTTGGCGCGAAACCGTCGGTTATATGGCTGACCAAGGCGTTACTGACGTTGCCGAGCTCGGTGCCGGAAAAGTTCTCTCCGGCATCATAAACCGCAGCAAAAAAGGAATTAACGCAATGTCTGTCGGCTCGGCCGCAGACATTGAAGAATTTGCAAAAAGTTTGCAATAACAATTTTTATAACAATCTAAGACAGGTTGGATTTTTTTGAAATAAACGGCGTTGTACCTTTCGCAACCGGAAATATAACGCCGAATATCCGAAAGATTTAACCGGAAAGGAAAATAATATGTTTGAATTACATGACAAAGTAGCTCTCATCACCGGCGCTGCCGGCGGTTTAGGCGACAAAATCGCCCGCACTCTGCACAAACAGGGCGCAACTCTGGCTTTAACCGATATGCGTGCTGAACCGATGGAAAAACTGAAAGCAGAACTCGGTGATCGGGTAGAAGTTTTCACCGCCAATCTGACAAACCCGGAAGATGTTAAAAACCTGGTAGCTCAAGTTGAAGAAAAGCTCGGCCGTATTGACATTTTGGTCAACAATGCCGGACTGACCCGCGACAATCTCTTTATCCGTATGAGCGATGAAGACTGGCAGTTAGTCCTCGACGTTAACCTTTCTGCCGGTTTCAAATTGGCAAAAGCTGCCGTTCGCGGTATGATGAAACGCCGCTTCGGCCGTATCATCGGTATTGCTTCCGTCGTAGGCGTAACCGGAAATGCCGGCCAGGCCAACTACTCTGCTTCCAAAGCCGGTATGATTGCCATGAACAAATGTTTGGCTCAGGAAGTAGGTTCCCGCGGCATTACCGTCAACTCTATTGCTCCGGGCTTTATCCGCACACCGATGACGGATGTTCTGCCTGACGATGTTAAAGCCGCACTGCTGGCTAAGATTCCCGAAGGCAAACTCGGCGAAGCACAGGATATCGCCAACGTTGTTGCTTTCCTGGCATCTGATGAAGCCCAATACATTACCGGTCAGACGATTAACATCAACGGCGGTATGGCTATGATTTAAGCTGTCAAACACAGCTTGACGACAAAAAAAGACACTCTGAAAACAGAGTGTCTTTTTTTTATCGCTGACATTACATCTTAAAAAATTTTTTAACTTTATGTTTCAGCGTCAACCGCGGATGCTCAAAATCAACTCGGAACGTATTTCGGTTAATCGAAAAAATCAATTCCCCAATCTGAAATGAATCTCCGTTCAAGGAACGTTTAAAACTGCCGCGGGCAGCTTCTTTTAATTCAACGCCGCAAACTTCATACAAAATGTGGCAGCTTTCATTTCTTCCCAAATTGGCACAACGGACTTTCAAAGCGTTTTTAGCTAAAACGCACCCGCTGTCATCAGCCAATATTTTCCACGAAGACTTGGCTTCATCCCAAAAATAAACCCGCTTGATATCATCATAAATATACGAAAATCCGCTTTCCGGTTTATCTTCGTCGTAAAAACAAAAGGTTCCCGCTTTAATAATGTCATAATTTCCGTCTTCTCTCCGGGCAAATAGATAATCTTTCGCTTTAGCCCTGAGCTCACCGGCATATTTTCCCTGCACCAACACTGAATTGATAATCAGGGTTAATACAAAGTCCTTCGTATCCTCGCCAAGGACAAAGTAGTGAAACGCTTTTTCGCTTAAGCGGCACACTTCTCCCGTTGAAAGCGGCAAGCTGCGTTTTTCGCCCAACAACACTTCTTTGGTTCCGACAAAACAATACCACAACCCGTTGCGCTCATAGACACAGATACCGTTGATAATCTCTGCATTTTCAACATGCACGGGAAACACTCGCACGTCATTGTCAAACAAATGATAAACTGCCAAATCGGTGCTGTCGTTGCCCATCAGAAACCAATTGCCTTCACTCAGTTCCCTGGCAATGCGCCCGGAGGCGATTTGGGTAAAAGTCTTCTTCGAAGAATCCCATATAAACAAACAGAAAGTTTTATCGTCTGCCTGCTTCAAATTTAGAGTTTTCATAAACTTACAGAATTAATTGTACAACATAAAAATTATTTTAAACTTGTCGCTGTTTGGGGCAAAACCTCTGTCTGAAATACCGGCACATTTTGGCAACCGCCTAAAAAATAAAAATTTGCAGGACAATCTGATGAAGCTGTGAAAGACTTACATACTTTTTTGTATGCTGAATTTTCATACTTTTCAAATCGTCCTGCAAAACAACAGTCCGGACTATTTAAAGCTTAGCCGCTATTTCCTCTATCTCGTAACATTCAATAAAGTCGCCTTTCTGAATGTCATTGTAATTTTCAAAGGAAATACCGCACTCATAACCTTCTTTGACTTCCTTAACGTCTTCCTTAAAGCGTTTCAGCTGTCCGATAGAACCGTCATGAATAACCACATTGTCGCGCAACAGACGGATTTTGGCACCGCGCTTGACCATACCTTCGGTAATCATACAGCCCGCAACTTTGCCGACGCCGGTAATATTGTAAACTTCGCGAATTTCGGCATAACCGAGAATTTTTTCGCGCAGCTCGGGCGACAACATGCCTTCCAAACCTTTCTTGATGTCGTCAAGAACGTCATAAATAATCGAATAGTATTTGATTTCGACGCCGTCCCGGCGGGCCATATCTCTGGCCAGCGGATTGGCGCGGACGTTAAAGCCGATAACCAAAGCGTGCGAAGCTTTTGCCAACGTAACATCGGACTCTGAAATCGGACCGACGGCAGAGTGTAAAACCTGAACGCTTACTTCTTCATTGGAAAGTTTGTTTATCGTACCCTCAATTGCCTCAATCGACCCCTGAACGTCAGCTTTGATAATAACCGGAAGATGTTTGACCTCGCCCGATTTAATCTTATCCAGCATCTGTTCCATTGCCGACTTGGCGGATTTGACCAATTTGGCCTCGCGCTCTTTGCGAATACGGTAACCGGTAATTTCCTTGGCCTGATTTTCGTCAGCCACAACCACAAAATCGTCACCGGCAGAGGGCGTTCCCTGAAGTCCGAGAACCTCAACCGGCATTGCCGGCCCGGCTTCTTGAATTTTCTGCCCGCGCTCGTTAAACATTGCCCGAACACGGCCCCATTCCTTGCCTGCAATACAAATGTCACCGATTTGCAGCGTACCTTTTTGAACCAAAGCAGTCACTACGGTACCGCGGCCTTTTTCCATCTTGGCCTCGATTACGGCGCCTTCCGCCTTACGGTTCGGATTGGCTTTCAAATCCAAAATTTCCGCTTGCAGTAAGATGGCCTCGACCAGCTTGTCAATATTGATGCGTTTCTTTGCAGAAACTTCGGCACACAAACAATCGCCGCCCATTTCCTCAACCGCAATGCCATGCTGCAACAATGCCGTTTTTACCTTCATCGGGTCAGCCCCCGGCAAATCGATTTTGTTAATGGCAACCACAATGGGAACCTCAGCAGCCTGAGCATGACGGATAGCTTCAATTGTCTGCGGCATAATGCCGTCATTGGCAGCAACCACCAAAACAACGATGTCGGTAACCTTGGCACCACGGGCTCGCATTTCCGAAAAGGCCTCATGCCCCGGCGTATCAATAAAGGTTATCTTGTCTCCGGTCGGCACCGTAATCTGATACGCACCGATATGCTGGGTAATGCCGCCCGCCTCTTTGGCCGCAACGTTGGTTTCGCGCAAAGCATCCAACAAGGATGTCTTACCATGGTCAACGTGTCCCATAACCGTAACCACCGGCGCACGCGGCAGCAAATCATCCGGTTTGTCTTCGGCTCCCAGTCCCTGTTCGACATCGCTCTCGGCAATGCGCTTGAACTTGTGCCCGAAATCCTCAACAATCAACTGGGCCGTATCGGCGTCAATCGGCTGATTAATCGTTGCCATAACCCCGAGACCCATCAGTTTTTTAATAACGTCGGCACTCTTTTCTGCCATACGGTTAGCCAATTCCTGAACCGTAATAATCTCGGGAATGACCACTTCGCGGATGACTTTTTCCTGAGGCTGCTGAATCTGAACCGGTTTGGGTTGTTTTTTCTTATAACGCCGGCGGCCGCCGAAACCGTAATCGTCATCGTCGTCATCGGCGCTGATATTGTGAACGTTCAGCTTGCCGCTGCGGCGCTGCGGTTCAAAACTGCGCTTGGTTACTTTCTTGCGCTCTTGTTCAAAAACGTCTTCGCGGGAAGACACTTTTTTAGACTTCTTGTCTCCGAAATCTTCATCATCGTCTTCGTCGTCAAAATCCTTGCTCTTTTTGTCTTTAATTTTGCTGAGCGGTTTGACTTCCGGCTCTTCTTCGACTGCGGCCACGGTTTCCTTGGCCTTTTCCGCCTGTTGGGCACGGCTTTGTTCTTCAAGCTCGCGCTGACGGCGTTCAGCTTCTTCCTGTTCTTTCATTTTCTGACGCTGCAGAGCGCGTTCTTCCTCTTCCTGACGGCGTTTGTTCTCATACTCTTTCGCTTCGGCGATTAAGCGGAGTTTTGCCGCGGTTTCTTCGTCAATTTCGACTTTGTTTTCGGTTTTGACGGCACCGGGATTGATAACTCTCTTTTTGCGAACCTCAACCTGTACGACTTTTTTGCCGTCGCGGTTATGAGTCTTGTCCAGACTGCCGACCCCTTTGAGCGTTAGGGTGGATTTACCTGATAATGTTAGTTTATTTTTTGCATTATCTTCTGTCATTATAAAATATTCTCCATACTTTCTGTCTTAAATCTCAAGAATTCAAAAAATCGGCTAATTTATTAAATTCGTTATGTACCATTTTTGCCATTTCGCCTTTGAGAAAGGCTGCATGAACCGTATTCACTTTATTTAATGCCGTATCTAACTCCTCAATATCAAACAATCTGAAAATTTCAAGCTCTCTGGCAGCCAGAACAATCCGCTGATGCCCGTCGTCTCCGGCATCTTTTGCTTCCGACACGAATGCGACCTTATCCTTTTTTATCGCCTCCAAAACCTTTTCCAGGCCGGTAACCAGCACACCCGCTTTCCGGGCCAGCGAAACGGCATCCAGCGCATGCTTGCGTAACAGCTGTTCCACCATCAAATCCAACTCCGGCGCAACCTTGGCCTTTTGTTTTGCCGCTTTGGCAAACAAGTTTTTTTCTATTGCCTTTTGCAACAACCTGCGGGAGTTGGTGACATAAATACCCTTCCCCGGCAGTTTCTTTTTAAAATCCGGCACCACCAGCCTGTCCGGCGTAACCGTAAAACGCAACAATCCCGACTTGTCAATTACGTTTCCGGTAACAATACATTTGCGGTTAGTGTCCTTCATTCCTGTTTCCTTCTTTCAGAAATTGTTTCGCAATGGCGGACAGAGAGGTTTTGCCGATGAAAAATCTAAAAGTTTTCTCATAACCGGACAAAACCGCTCCTGCCCTCCTCGCAAACTATTCCTCGGCGAACCAATGCTCACGGGCCGCCATAATAACCTTATTGGCCTCCTGAACCGACAAGGTGTTTTCACCCAACATCTCAATCAGTTCGTCGGTAGCCAAATCAGCCAGGTCATCAATTGTTTTTACGCCGCTTGAAGCCAGCGTCAACAGCATATCCTGGTCAAGACCCGGCAACTGCTGCAGCTTCTCGTCAATTCCGAGAGATTTGCTCTTTTCTTCAAACTCTTTATTGCGCTTTGCAATAAATTCCTGAGCACGGCTCTGCAATTCTTTGGCAACGTCTTCGTCAAATCCTTCGATTTCTGCCAGTTCGCTCAAATCAACCAGCGCAATCTCGTCAACCGTAGAGAAACCTTCGGCAATCAAGAGATGTGCAATCATTTCGTCAACATCCAAAGCTTCCATAAATCTCTGGGAGCGAACCTTATTCTCATTGGAGCGGCGTTCTTGTTCTTGCTCTTCCGTCAGAACGTCAATGTCGCAACCCAGCAGCTGAGAGGCCAGTTTGACGTTTTGACCGCGGCGGCCGATGGCGATTGAGAACTGTTCCTGCGGGACAACTACCTCGATACGGTTATTGTCTTCATCCAAAACAACCTTGGTAACTTCTGCCGGAGCCAAAGCGCTGACAATAAACTGAGCCTTGTCTTCAGAATAGGGAACAATGTCAATTTTTTCACCCTGCAGTTCGGTAACCACGGCCTGAACGCGAATACCGCGCAAACCCACACAGGCGCCGACGGCATCAACCGTCATATCGTCCGTTCTAACGGCAATTTTGGCCTTAGAACCCGGATCGCGGGCAACACCGACGATTTTAACAATGCCGTCATAAATTTCCGGAACCTCTGACGCAAACAATTTGGCCAAAAACTCGGGACAAGTCCGGGATAAAAAGATTTGCGGACCTTTGTTTTCGCGGCGGACTTCCAAAACATAGGCGCGAACACGGTCGCCGTTCTTGAATTTTTCTCTCGGGATAATTTCGTCACGGCGTAAAATGGCTTCCGTTTTGCCGATATCCAGAATAACGTTGCCGAATTCGATTCTTTTGACCGTGCCGTTAATAATTGAACCGACTTTTTCCTTGTATTCCTCAAACTGCTTGTTGCGTTCGGCATCGCGAACTTTCTGAACGATAACCTGCTTTGCTGTCTGAGCGGCAATACGACCGAAATCAATCGGCGGCAGCGGATCAATGATAAATTCGCCGACCTTGATGTTGCTGTCATAAGCTTTGGCTTCGGCCAAAGTCAACTGGGTAACTTCGTTTTCAATCTGGTCTGCCGATTCGACAACTTCACGGTAACGGGCCAGAGAAATGGCACCGCTCTTGCGGTCGATGGTAGCTCTGATATCGTGTTCAAAGCCGTATTTGGAACGGCCGGCTTTTTGAATGGCGATTTCCATTGCTTCCAGAACGTCGTCGCGGTCAATATTCTTCTCACGGGCAACGGTGTCGGCAACCAAGATAATTTCAGGTCTGGGCATACTTTCAAAATTTTGCATTGTAATCCTCTGCTTTTAGTTAATTATAGTTCGACTTCCGGATGCTCTGCGGCATATTTGTCCAACAGTTCATCCGTTAAAATTAATTTAGCTTTGCTGACGTCTTCAAACGGAATGACATATTCCGTTCCATCCATCTCAAAGTGAACGTTGTTTTGGCCGTCAATGCTGACGACTCTGCCTTTAAAGCGCTTGCGCCCGTCAACTTCCCTGACGGTTTCGAGTTTCGCTTCATAACCGGCAAAACGCTGAAAATGCTCTGCTTTCGTAAGCGGACGGTCTAATCCCGGAGAGCTGACCTCCAAGGAATATTCGCCTTCAATGGGATCGTTCTCATCCAAAACCTCGGAAATGGCACGGCTGACCGTTGCACAATCGTCAACAATCAGGTCTTTCCTGTCTTTTCGCTCTATCATAATCTGTAATGTCGGATTTTTGGTACCGATTGTCATAATCCGGACGACTTCAAAGCCAAGCCCGTCAATAATCGGTTCCACAAGATCCTGCACCGGATGTTTATTAAGCATTTTCGTTTCCTTTAACAAAAAAGCGGGGCTTTTGACCCCACTTCCAAAAATATTATATGAAAGAATATCAATATATATATCACAAAAAATTTTAAAATCCAGTATTTTTTTAAGCTATTCATACTCTTCAGGGTACAAACTGCGATGCATCCACAGGATAATGCCGCAGGTAATAAACGCGGCAAACAAAACGTCGGAAAGAAAGTGCATTCCCTGAGCGATTCTGCCGATTCCCAACAATGCTCCCAACGTTAGCGCCGCGGCAACCGCCTGCCGGCGGAACCGTCTCGGAGCCAAAAGGGCCAGGCTCAGAGCCCAAAACCCCATTGCCGTATGACCGGATGCAAAAGAACAGTCCAAACTGCATTGATTGGATATTATCCCTGCCGGAGAAAAGGTTTTAAACCCGCCGAATTCAAAAATTTCCATCGGCCGGGCCCGACCCCAAAAACTTTTCAATATGCCGTTTATCGCCAGCAGCGGCCCCAACACCAAAGTTCCGAAAGTCAGGAGCATTACCCGCCGGTTTACCCCCGCAATGACGCGGCAGTTGAGCCGGCCGCCCAGCCACAAGCCGAAAATGACCAAACCGCAAAAGCCCAAGGCTATCGGAACCGACAATTCAAACAGCTCAACCGGACGATTGTTTTGCAAAACAAAACCGCCGCCGTCGTAAAACAATGCCGAAAACGCGATATCCACCGCAGGAATGGTGGAAACAAGCAAAAAAACAAAAAAAACGACATATCCTGATTTCATTGCTGCCCGTAATTCCCCAAACGTTGACTAACCATCTTCCAAATGAAGCAAAATCGAAACCGATATCATCGTCGCAATCAGCGTCGGCGTCCATACTGCAAGCGATTCCGGAATATAGCCGTTAAGCCCGAAGGCATAAACCAGCTGAGATAAAAAGTAGACGATGAACCCGGTTGAAATGCCGCCGACAATCAAAAACATAACGCCGCCGCGGCGATTATTGGGGCGAAGCGCAAAAACCGCCGCCACCAACACCATGGAACAGAGCAAAAACGGAGAAACCAGCAGCGACAGATACCGCAGCCTGTGCCGTTGCGCCGAAAACCCCGACATTTCATAAAAACGGATGGTATCCGGCAAATTCCAAAAAGAAATCGATTCCGGAGCAACAAAATTTTCTTTAATCCGTTCCGGCGTCAATGTAGTCTTATACTGCAAACTGCTCTTTTCCTGAAAAGGCTCGCCTGCAATAAAAACGCGTACGTCCTTAAGTTCAAAAAAACCGTCTTTCAAGGTGCCCGCAAAAGCCTCCAAACGACGGGACGGCTGAGACCGGCGGTCCATTTCCAGAATAGTGATATCCCTCAGAAACAAATCGGCTTTCTCCTGTCGGACAGACTTGGCCTGCAAAACCATAACATTGTCTTTGTCAATTGCTTCGCGTATCCACAATCCCTGATCAGAAAACAGCACCGCTTTGGGATTTTTGGTTTTCAGCCGGTATTCCAGCGTCTCGTAAAGATCATACATATTGGCGGATATGGGATTGACAACGGTAACATTAATGACCCCGATGGCAAAAGTTGCAAACAAAACCGGCGCCAAAAATCCCCAAATGGAAACCCCCGCTGCGCGCACGATTACAAACTCGTTGCTCTTGCTCAGTTTCCAGAAAGTCACCATCGCGGCAATCATAACCACAAACGGAAAAACCATCTCTACCGTTTTCGGCAGTTTGGTCACCGCCATCTCCATGACAAAAGCAAAATCCACGTCGTCCCGTCCGGAAGTGCGCCGCAACAGCTCCACGACCTCAAACAGCAAAACGACGCCCAGCACCATCATCAAAACGGTGATGAAATTAACGATGATTTGTTTTATCAGATAACGGCCTAGTATTGACTTCGGATTCATAGTTCTTCTTCAATTGTTGTTTTCTTACAGACTATTCACAAAAGCGGATTAACGCAATCAATTTTTATCTTTATTAAGCTCGCTTAAGATTCTCTTTTCGTGTTCCGGCTGATCCTGTTTGGCATCGATGACTTCCTTGCGGATTTTCTGAGTGCGGGAAAACAATTCAAAAAGCCTGTCCCCCTCGTCCCAGCGGATATTGCGTTCCAAGGCAATCAAGTCTTCCACAAAGCGCTGAATAAGCTCCAAAATTGTCCCCTTGTTGTTCAACAGGATATCCCGCCACATTGTCGGGTCAGACCCCGCAATGCGGGTAAAGTCCCGAAAGCCCGAAGCCGAATATTTGATTATTTCCTTTTTCTCGTATCCTTCCAAATCGGCAACCGTACCGACGATGGAATAAGCAATAAGATGCGGCAGGTGCGAAACCGCAGCCATAACCTTGTCATGATGCTCTGGCGTCATTGTATCGATTCGCATCTCTGCCGACCGCCACATCATAGCGACTTTCTCAACCGCATCGTCCGTAGATTTGTCCGAAGGGGTCAAAATACACCAACGGTCTTTAAACAGTTCCTCAAACCCTGCGCCGGGACCGGATTTTTCCGTACCGGCCACCGGATGGCCCCCGACCACAACGATACCGCTGTCCTCAGGGATGTGTTTTTCAATTTCCTGCAAGGCAAATTTTTTCACCGAACCGACGTCTGTCAAAATCGCTCCCCTTTTCATAAAGGGAACCATCTCGGCCGTTAATGCGCCAAAAGCGCCCACCGGCGTTGCCAAAACGATTAAATCCGCATCTGCCGCCGCAGCCCCGGGCTTGTCAAACACTTCGTCGACGATGCCGAGCTCTGACGCCTCCGCCAAATAGGCCGGATTTTTATCAAATGCCGCCACTTTTCGGGCAAGACGGTGTTTTTTCAGATTGCGGGCCAGAGACGATCCGATAAGACCGATCCCGACGATAACGACTTTATCAAATAACATAAGTTCAGTTTCCAAACGAATTAAATGACGGACAAATAACGCTCAATCGCATCCGGCAGAATGACCACAATGTTTTTGCCCTTCATTTCCGGACGCTGCCCGATTTTCAAAGCGGCGCACAAAGCCGCACCGGCTGAAATGCCGACCGGAAGCCCTTCCGATTTTGCAGTTTCCCTCGCAGTGTCCAAAGCTTCTTCATCGGTAATATCCATCACTTCGTTAACCAGATTGTCGTTATAAAACGGAGGAACAAAACCCGCGCCGATTCCGGGAATTTTATGCGCTCCGGCAGGCCTTCCGTTCAAAACCGCGCTTGATTTCGGCTCCACTGCCACAACATACAAGTCAGGATTGTTCGTTCTTAAGGTCGACGCTATGCCCGTCAACGTACCGGAAGTTCCTACCGCACTGACCAAAACGTCAACTTCGCCGCCGGTATCTTCCAAAATTTCAATACTGGTTCCAAAACGGTGAGCGTCCGGATTGGCTTCGTTGTAAAACTGTTTCATCATAATCGCATCCGGATTCCGCTCAACCAGCAGCTCAGCTTTTGCCAAAGCACCTTTCATTCCGTCATCCTTGGGGGTCAAAATCACTTCGGCACCAAAATGGCGCATCAGCATAATCCGTTCTTGAGACATATTTTCCGGCATCGTAATCACCAGTTTATAACCCTTGGCCGCACACATTGCCGCCAGACCGATACCCGTGTTGCCGCTGGTCGCTTCCACAAAAACGGTGTTTTCATTAATTTCGCCGCCGGCTTCGGCCGCTTCAATCATTTTCAGGGCCACTCTGTCTTTAACCGAAAACAGCGGATTGTAAAACTCGCATTTTCCCAAAATCCTCGCTTTTGATTTGCATTGTTTGGCTAATTTGTTCAAACTCAGCAGCGGCGTTCTTCCAACCATTTCCGTAATCGAATTATAGACGTTCTTCATATTTATCCTCTAAATCATGTTCATAAGCGGTAAAATCTTCTAGACCTATATAGCAACTCTTTGGTATTATTACAATAATTTAAAAAAGTACAATACCGAAATGAAAAAATATAACCGGATTATCCTCAGTTTTTGCATATTTTTGCTTTGTCCCGGTCTGGCCTCCGCAACCAGCCTTGATGAACTGTACCGCGATATCGTCCGCTCCGACAATCAGGGATATCTTCCCATGTTTGTCAAAAACCGCAGCATCCCCGACGTGCTGATTGAAGAGGAAATTCTCCGGCAAATTCCCGAAAATCAAGAAAGCCAGCCGAAAAAAAACATTCCTCATCCGATTTACATTTCCAATGACCGGGACGCTCAGAAAGCTGCCCGTTTGGCTGCAATTCAGCGTTGGGAAAATGCTCTTAAAGCTGTCGAAGAAAACCGCGTTACGCCTCTCGAACTGGAAATTATCAACGATTACGCTGCAAAAAACGACCCCAAAGCGGTCGAAGTGCTGGCATGGATGAATGCTCGCGGTATCGGAATCAAACCCAATCTGGTGGAGGCCTTTAACTTATATCAGAAAGCCGCAGCCCTGAAAGTCCCCCGGGCTGCCGAAAATGCCCTGCTGGTATACAAATCCATGAACGCCGAACAGCGCCGGCTTGTCACCGGTTTTAAGAAATAGTTTCCAAATATTTCTCAAAGGCCAGCTGATGACAATAATTGATTTCGGTTTTGCCTTCTTTCAAATCTTCCAGCTCCACCCACTTTGCACGGCCGTTTTCCGGCGTTTTCCACTCGCCTTCGCGCAGCTCCAGGCCATAACTGTCGGCATCATAAACGATATAGGTCTGATCATAAATCCAACATTCGCCGCGCGGTCGGATGTCATCGGCAAAAAAGTCTATCACCTGACGAATTTCCGTTTTGCCATGGCTGAGACAGAAATCATATCCGGTTTCTTCATACAATTCACGTTGCAGACATTCTCTGAAGTCTTCTCCGCGTTCCTGCCCGCCGCCGGGAAATTCAAACAAATCAAACCGAGGCAAAGCCGTCAGCAAGACCTTTTTGTCCTTAATGATAATGGCATAATAGGCCGTCCGGAAAGTGGCCGTTTCCTCGTCGGCATAATGGGCTTTTCCATAACGGTCCATAAAAGCTCTACTTGCCATCTTCGGCTTCCTTGATTAACTCGCGGACAAACCCCTTCAAACCGACTTGTCGAACCCGTTTCATCCGCTCTCCGGAAATGATTTTCTGAATTTTGGTAACGGTTTCTTCCAGATTGACGTTTACGATAACATAATCAAATTCGTCCCAATGGCTGATTTTATCAAGGATGATTCCCATTCTTTTTTCTATCACTTCCTTTGAATCCGTCCCCCTGTTGACCAGACGCTCGCGCAATTCCTTAATTGACGGCGGCAGCAAATAAATCGTCACCACGTCGTCGCCGGCCTTTTTGCGCATCTGACGGGCACCGGCCCAGTCCATGTCAAACAACACGTCCTGTCCCACGTTGATGAAACTGTCCACTTCCGAACGCAGCGTACCGTAACGCGGACCGTATTGAGAATCAACATGCTCGTAAAAAGCGTCCTGAGCCAGAAACTCGTCATACTGTTCATTGGTAACAAAATAGTAATCGACGCCTTCAACCTCGCCTTCGCGCGGCTCGCGGGTCGTTACCGAAACCGAGAACTTAATGTTCGGATCGCGCCGCAGCAGTTCTTTGGCAACGGTTCCCTTGCCTGTTCCCGACGGCGCTTCTATAATAAACATAGCGCCTTTGCGAACTTTTTTCAGTCTGTCGATAATTTCATCCATAGTTTACCTCACTCAATATTTTGAACTTGCTCTCTTAATTGTTCGATTAACGTTTTCAATTCAACCGCAGCATTCGTCAATGCAATGTCAGCCGACTTGGAACTCGTCGTATTGGCCTCCCGCCCCAGCTCCTGACATAAAAAATCCAGACGGCGGCCAATCGCTTCATCCGAATTCAGCAATTCATATGCCGTTTTGATATGAGCCTGCAGCCGGTTGATTTCTTCCCGAACGTCGGCCCGGTTAACGTAAAAAACAATCTCCTGCGCCAGACGGTCTTCGCTTATTTCATTGCCCGGTTCCAGCCACTGACGGAGCTGTTCTTCCAGTTTTTCCTTAATCTTCGGCGGCAGCTTTTCTGCAATGGCGTCAATTCTGCCGACCACTTCTTCTATATTGGCAATAATCGCTTCCAGCGCTTTCTTTATCTTTCGGCCCTCTTCGCCCCGGTCTGCCTTTAAAGCGGCGCAAACCTCGCCGAAGCTTTCAACCAGTGCCTTGTCCAACTGTTTTTGAGCCTCTTCGCCCAGTGTATTGTCCCGACATTCCACCACCCCGCGGACATTTAACAAATCCGCAGGCGCCGCCGATTCTTTTTTTCCGGAAATCCGCTCGCTGACGGCGTTGAGCTGCGTCATCAAATCCTCCAGAAGCTTTTCGTTGATTCTGACCTGAACATCGCTGTCATTGTTTTCCATCATCAGCGTCGCCGTAACATTGCCACGCGAAAAACAGGAAGCGGCTGCCGTTTTCAGTTGTTGCTGCAAATGCTCAAAAATTGCCGGAAGTTTGATTTTGACATCCAGAAAACGACCGTTAACGCTGCGTATCTCCCATGTCCAGCCAATATCGGTTCCCTCAAGAGAAAGCGATTTTTTCAGCCTGGCAAATCCCGTCATGCTGGATATATTCATTTTAAACTCCTTATTAATTTTTTTCGTATTATATAAATAAAATACTTAAGAAGTTTTTACTTTAGGGAAAATAAATGATTAAAAACAAAAACGTTCTCATAACCGGCGCCACCAGCGGCATTGGCGAGGCCTTGGCTTTATACTATGCCAAAAACGGCGCCAAAAACCTTTTTATTTGCGGCCGCAACGAAAGCCGCCTGACCGTCGTCGCGCAAAAATGCCGACAACTCGGTACTGTCGTCTACCCCGAGATAATCGACGTCACCAACCGCGAACAGGTGAAAAGCTGGATTGAAGGATGTGAAAAAATCGCGCCGCTGAATCTGGTGTTTGCCAATGCCGGCGTCGCTACCCTGCAGGAAACTGACGAAAATATCTACAACACTTTTAACACCAACGTCAACGGCGTGCTCAACACCGTTTTGCCTGCAATCGGCATATACAAAAACCGGCTGGCGCAGGAACAGAAAAAAGACCCGGCCAGTTCGCTGGACCAATTCATTAATAAAATGAAAAAACAAAAACGGGCCTTCTCCTTAAATCCCTTTCGCAAAAGATATCTCGGCAACATCGGCTGCGAACTGTTCCACACCTCGGACAAAGCCATCGTCATCACCGCTTCAATCGCCGGCTACCACGGAATGCCCACCTGTCCGTCTTACAGCGCAAGCAAAGCCTGCGTAAAAGCCTGGGGCGAAGCGTTGAGAATGTCGCTTAAACCTTACAACATTAACGTCAATGTCGTCTGCCCGGGATTTATCCGTTCTCGTATCACCGACCAAAACACCTGCCCCATGCCCTTTTTTATGGAAGCGGACAAAGCTGCGGAAATCATTGTCTCCCGCGTAGAAAAAAATGTCGGATTAATTGCTTTTCCCTGGCCGATGCGTTTTGTTGCGTGGCTGGGTTCCGTTCTGCCCAACCGCGTCAGCGAATTTATATATTCACGCTTACCTTACAAGGTTTGAACAAAAAAGGCTTAACCGCAGGGTTAAGCCTTTTCATTTGTCTCCGTCCCGCCGATGCTGCCCTCCCTGCTGATGATATAAAGCAAAAGCAGCAGTCCCGGAAGCGCCATAACCGAAGTAATCGTAAAAAACATCGGCCAGCTCACTGCCGCAGCCATAAATCCTGACGTTGCCGCAAAAACGTCGCGCGCCAGCGTCATCAAGGAAGACAGCAGGGCATACTGGGTCGCGGTATAAGCGACATTGCACAAAGACGACAAATAAGCCACAAACGCCGCCGTCCCCAGGCCGCTGGTAATGTTTTCGACCGAAATTGTCAACATCAGCATCGGCACGCTGTGCCCTGCATACGCCTGAGCTACAAACACCAGATTAGACAACCCTTGTAAAATTCCGCAAAAAAGCAGCGACTTCAATATCCCCAGCCGGCTGACCACCGCACCGCCGATAAGAGCGCCGACAATTGTTGCCACAACGCCGAAAACTTTGCTGATGGAAGCAATTTCCACTTTGCTGAATCCCATATCGTCATAAAAAGGATACATCATCGGCGCAATATAAGAATCACTCATCCGATAAAGAAAAACAAACAACAAAATCAAAACCCAGTTCGGCCGCGACATAAAATCGGCAAACGGACAATAAACGGCTTTTTTGATAAAACAGGCAAACCGCTGATGCCAGTTCCCCTCGCAACGGACTTCCACATAATTTTCTTCTTTTTTAGGCTCTTTGGAACACAAAATTGCAGCCATGCCGACCACCGCTCCCGCCGCCATAATTTTATAAACGTCTTCCCAGCTCATAACCGCCGCCAGATACAAGGCTATCGCTCCCGAAAAAATTGAACCGACGCGATATCCTAAAACAAAAACGGCCACGCCGGCGCCTTGCTCCCGGTTCGAAAAACTTTCAATCCGGTATGCGTCAAGCACAATATCCTGCGAAGCTGATGCCAGCGTAACCACAAAAGCCCAACCGGCCATCAGCATCGGGGTCTGAGCGGGATTCGTCACTGCCATTCCCCAAATGGCCAGCATCAGCCAGAGTTGCGTAAACAAAGCCCAGCCGCGCCGACGCCCCAAACGGCTGAACAACGGCAGCTTAACCCGGTCTATCACCGGCGACCATACCCATTTCAGGCTGTAAGGTGCCTTTACCAGAGAAAACAAACCTATCATCGCCAGCGGAACGCCGGAATCTTTCAGCCAAAGATTCAAAGTCCCGAAAACCAGCAGCAACGGAAAGCCGCTGGAAAAACCCAGCAGCACCATAACCAGCATGCGCCTGTCAAAATAAACCGAAAGTGCTTTCCGCCAATTGCCGAACATAAATTTGCCTTCTGCATAAAAAACTTATTCTTTTTATTAACACAAGAGGCTTAATAAATGCTAACCAAAATCAATACTTTATAAAATATCTTTTCATAACTTATTTTTAACCTTTGCAGGTCATTATTCCACAAGATATAGTGTTTTAGAAAAATCACAAATACAGTATGTTGTATATCTAGCTGAAGGACAATTTTATGCAAAAACAAAAAGTTATCAAAAAAAGCGGACAGTCGCAGGATTTTGCTCCGGCCAAAGTCAAAAAAATAATTGATGTCGCCGGCAGCGGCTTTTCTTTGGATTCGTCCAAAGTTGTTGAAAAACTGCCTGACTTTTTCAAAGACGGAATGACAACTTCCGAACTCTTCAGCGCTCTGATTATGAATACGTTGGCACTCACTTCCGTGGACGAGCCGGACTGGAAAAATGTCGCCGGACGCCTTAAGTTGTTTGAACTTTACCGTAAAATACGCTCCTTGCGCGGCACGCCTAAAAACGCGTCACCCTACAATTATCCCGAATTTCTTGACTATGCCGTTGCCAACGGCATTTATACGCCCGAGCTAAAAAGCAAATATACGGCCGAAGAAATAAACATTGCCGCCTCTTTTATCAAGCCCGAATTCGATTTGGTTTACGATTACGCCGGAATCAACCTTCTCATTAAACGTTACCTCTGCGAATACAACGATTCTATTGTCGAACTTCCGCAGGAAATGTTCCTCACCATCGCACTGCTTATTGAACAGAACGAAGATAAAAACAAACGTATGGCACAGGTTGAAGACACTTATCGCAAACTTGCCGACCGTAAAATTTCTCTGGCAACGCCGCTGTTGATGAACCTGCGCCGGCCGCATGGAAATCTCAGCTCCTGCTTTATTACGATGATGGACGACAGCCGCGATTCTATTTTTTATGTGATTGACCAGATTTCCGCCATCTCAAAATTCGGAGGCGGTGTCGGCGTCAACATTTCCCGCGTTCGCTGCAAAGGCGCCCGCATCAAAGGCATAAAAAACTCATCCGGTGGCGTCATTCCTTGGATTCGCATCATTAACGACACCGCCGTGGCTGTAAACCAGCAGGGAAAACGCAAGGGAGCCGTCACCGTCTCCTTGGATATGTGGCACCTGGATATTGAAGACTTTTTGGAACTCCGTACCGAAAACGGCGACCAGCGAATGAAAGCCTACGACATTTTCCCGCAGGTAGTGGTTCCTGACCTGTTTATGCAAAAAGTCGAAGCCAATCAAGACTGGCTTATGGTTGATCCCCACGAAATCCGTACCAAATACAATGTTGAGTTAGGCAACCTTTGGGGGGATGAGTTCAGCCGGTTTTATACCGGGCTTTATGAAGACGCTGCGGCCGGCAAAATTGAAATGTTCAAATTTTATCCGGCCAAAGAGCTGCTCAAAAAAGTTATGCGTTCGCAGATTGAGACGGGAATGCCCTATATCGCCTTTAAGGACACCCTTAACAAATACAACCCCAACAAACATGACGGCGTTATTGTCGGCACCAATCTTTGTACGGAATCTCACAGCAACGTACGTCCTTCCGAATTTGGAGATCCCCGCAGCGAAAACGGTAAAATTATCCGCGAAAGCAGCGAAGGATTGGTACACGTCTGCAATCTGGTGTCCATCAACCTTGCCAACGTGGATTCTGACGAAGAATTGGAAAGCATCTGCCAAACCTCGGTTCGCATTTTGGATAATGCAATTGACTTTACCGAAGTTCCGGTGCTGGAAGGCCGGGAACACAACCTCCGCTACCGCACCATCGGTGTCGGCGCAATGGGACTGGCCGATTTTCTTGCCAAACGCAACATTCCTTATATATCTTCGGCCGAATATGTAGATGAATTATTCGAGAAAATGGCTCTTTACAATATTCGTGCCAGCATCCAAACCGCTAAGGAAAAAGGAACTTTCAAAGCCTACAAGGGCTCTGACTGGAGCAAAGGCATCATCCTCGGCCACGACCAGATTTGGTTTAACAAAAACAGCCGCCAGACCAAAGCCTGGAACCAGGTGTTCAAAGACCTGGCCCAGTACGGAATCCGCAACAGCCAGATTTCCGCCATCGCGCCCAATACCAGCTCTTCGCTGATTCAGGGATGTTCGGCTTCGGTGCTGCCGATTTACAGTAAATTTTTTGTTGAAACCCATGGCAAGGGCAGCATTCCCAACTGTCCGCCGTTCATTCGCGACAAGTTTTGGTTTTATCAGGAAAACCGCAACATAAACCAAAAAGTCGTTATCGACATTATGTCGCGCATAAACAAATGGATTGACACCGGCATTTCGATTGAACTGATGTATAACCTCAATCGCAATATCAAAGCCGTTGACATTTACGAAACCATTATGGATGCCTGGAAAAAAGACATCAAAACCCTTTACTACACCCGCACCATTCAAAAAGACGGTTCTTCCCTGGAAAAAGAAGAATGCGTCAGCTGCGCAGGATAACCCCGACAATACCACTCCGGAAAGGATAGATTTTATGCAAAGAAAACGATTATTTAACATTGAAGGCAACGACGAACTCATCAACCGCCGAATGATAAAGGGAAACGTCACGAACCTGTTTAACCTCAACAATGTCAAATACCAGTGGGCCAACAAACTCTATCGCCTGATGATGGAAAACTTCTGGATACCCGAAAAAGTTTCGCTGTTTGACGACAAAAGGGCCTATGCCGAGCTTTCTCCTTCGGAGCAAAAAGCCTACGACGGAATCTTGTCGTTTTTGGTTTTTCTTGACAGTATCCAAACCAATAACCTGCCCAACATCAGCGATTATATCACTGCCCCCGAAGTCAATTTGATTTTAGCCATTCAGACTTATCAGGAAGCCGTTCACTCCCAAAGTTACGCTTATATCATCGAAAGTATCATCCCGGTTGAAAAACGTGCCGAAATCTATGAGAAATGGCGGGAAGACAAAGTTCTTCTGGAACGCAACAAATACATCGCCGAAATTTACCAGCGTTTCATTGACGACCGCAATGACGTCAACTTTGCCCGCGTGCTGATTGCCAATTACCTCCTGGAAGGCGTTTATTTCTACAACGGTTTTAACTTTTTTTACAACCTCGCATCCCGCTCCCTGATGATAGGCACTGCCGACGAAATCAAATATATTAACCGCGACGAATTAACCCATTGCGTCATCTTCGCCAACATCATCAAAGAAATCCGGCGTGAAAACGACACTTTTTTCAACGATGATGAAATCTATGCCATGACCGCCAAAGCCGTTGAACAGGAAATCGCCTGGAGCAACCATATCATCGGCGACCAAATAATCGGCATTACCCCCGCCACCATTGAACAATACACCAAATTTATTGCCAATAAACGCCTCAAAGACTTGGGACTGAACCCGCTCTATGACGGCTATGACGAAAATCCTTACAAACAACTCGAAAAGGTTGCCGACACAAACGGAGAAGGCAATGTAAAAGGTAATTTCTTTGAAGCCAACGTCTCTTCCTACAACCAATCAACCGCCGTCGAAGGCTGGGACGAGATTTAATCCTTCCGAGGCGCATTTATCCAAACAAAATCGATAAATCCGTAACAAAAAAAAGAGGCCGTTTCACAACGACCTCTTTTATATTTCGGCAGCGGAACAATCCTTTGCAAAAATAGTGCGGATTATTCTGCTGAGAAAGCCTTAGCCTGCTTTTTGGCATCTTCTTCCGTTCTGGCTACGTTAACCAAAATGGTTTGAGACACTTCAGGATGCAGGTTCAATTTAACCTGATAAACGCCCAAGTCTTTAATGGCGCTTTCCAGGAAAACCTGACGGCGTTCTACGCCAAAGCCGGCGTCTTTAATGGCAGCGGCAATGTCGCGAATGGTAACGGAACCATACAATTGACCGGTTTCGGCAGCCTGACGAACCAAAACGGCAGAAAAGCCTTTCAAAGATTCAGCCAGTTTGTTTGCTTCTTCCAGCAGTTTGGCATTGCGGGCGGCCAGTTCAGCCTTTTGAGCTTCATATGCAGCCAAATTGGCTTCAGTTGCGCGCAAAGCTTTTTTGTACGGCAGCAGGTAGTTGCGGGCATAACCGTTTTTAACGTTTACTTTTTCACCCATTTTACCCAGTTTGTCTACATGTTCAAGAAGAATAACTTCCATATCTATCCCTCCCTTACATAGCTACATACGGCAATAAACCGAGGTAACGGGCGCGTTTGATGGCGCGGGCCAGTTCTCTCTGTTTTTTTGCAGAAACTGAAGTGATACGGCTGGGGATGATTTTGCCTTTCTCGGAAATGTAACGAGAAAGCATTTTAACATCCTTGTAGTCGATTTTCAATCCGTCTTCGCCGGAAAACGGACAGCTCTTTTTTCTTCTAAAGAATACTTGTTTAGCCATTTATGTTCTCCTATTCTTCAACGGCGTTTTCGGCACTGCTGTCAGAATTGGCGGCTTCGGAAGAGAAGTCTTCAACCTTGACAGTCATATAACGGATAACGTCTTCGTTAACTCTCAACAGTCTCTCATATTCGGCAATAGCGGTAGCCGGAGCAGAGATGTTCAAGAGAACATAGTAGCCTTTACGGTTTTTCTTAATGCGATAAGCCAGGTTTTTCAAACCCCAGTTATCAACGCGGACAACTTCACCGCCCTGATTGGCAATAACATTGCTCATTTCAGAAACCAGGTTGTTAACCTGTGAAGCGCCTAAATCCTGACGTGCAATCAACACGCTCTCATATTTAGTCATAAAAAAATCTCCTTATGGATTCTCAACAAATGACCCAAATTACGGGTCGGTTCTTGTATAGCCGGCAAAACAACCGGCAAGGGACGGCTGTTTAAATACCACAATTGCCGTAATTTGCAAGCAATTTCTCCATTCCGCCGCAAAATTATTGCGACTCGGCAGTTTTTATTTATCTTATATTAATATTTTCGCGCTAGATTAACATTGGAATTTAAAAGGATTCATGAGGCTTTTTGATGAAATTTGTAAAGACATTGCTGCTGTTGTACTGCCTGGGCGCCTGGTTTTTGCCGGCTCCGGCTCGCGCCGAATGCGACATTTGCAACTGGCGGGCATTGTTCGAAAGCTCTCCCAAACCTAAAGTCAAAAAAATCGTCAAACAAGGGCCCCCGCAGATTGTTTACTACAAAGACGCCTTTGAAAACTTTCCCAACGACGCCAATCCCATTGGCCTGCAAAACCTGAACAACCGGGCCGTAGCCTATTGCTTTGACAACTCGGAAAACACGGCCGAAAGCTGCGCCCAATATCTGGAAAGCAAAGGTTACGTCCGTTTTCGCGATATCCCTTACAAAACTGCCAATTATGACTTTTTGAAAGTCGACACTTATCCGACCCGGCGCTGGCGCGATGCCGAGCTCACTTCCCGCTGGTAGAACGCCGATGCTGTCCCGTATCAACACCATTACTTTTAACGGCCTGGAAATCTCCGACGTCGACCTTCAGGCGCAGATTAGCTCCGGACTTCCCAACTTCATCATCGTCGGCCTGCCGGACAAAGCTATTGCCGAAAGCCGCGAGCGCGTTCGTTCGGCCCTGCAGTCCTTGGGGTTAAGTTTGCCGGCCAAACGTATTGTCATCAATATGGCACCCGCCGACCTCTTTAAAGAAGGCTCTCATTTTGACCTTCCGATAGCTCTCAGCCTATTGGCTGTCATGGGCATCGTTCCCCAAGAAGAACTTTCCGATTACCTGGTACTGGGAGAACTCGGCCTCGACGGCTCAATCCTGCCGGTCAACGGCGTTCTGCCGGTTGCCATCAAAGCCAACCGCAAAAACCTCGGATTAATCTGCCCTGCGGCTTGCGGCAGCG
>ENA-OPUE01000045-OPUE01000045.1-human-gut-metagenome-genome-assembly--contig:-NODE-45-length-99231-cov-4.034948_pt1 | contig 99231 bp, 69 predicted proteins | sample MGYA00241466_ERZ501924 | MGnify/ENA primary metagenome ERZ501924 (study PRJEB25962, sample SAMEA2042223) | human gut metagenome | biome: human gut; feature: human-associated habitat; material: faeces...
TGAACTTTTATATAGCGGAACCGGTCACCCGGCTTCCATTATTTAACTTTTTAGTACGGTAAATTTTTACCGAAGTACTCTTACATTCGAGAGAAAATAGTTTCATACGCGCAAGATTGTGCGCAAAAGGTTCTATCTTGCGCGCAATCTTGCGCGTATATGATAAGTCTCTTGTTTGCGTATGCGGCTGCTGTTAAGTATGTGCCCAGTCTTTTGAGAATCTTTCAATTTGTATGGAAGGGATTTTTTGCGTGTAAACATAGGTAATTTAGGCAGAAAGAGGAAATTTATGCTATATTTGTAAGAATTAACTGAAAACCTATATGGCTCTGCTTATAGTTTATATGCTGGGGACGCTTGGTGTGTCGTTCCTTTGCTCGCTTCTGGAATCTGTGTTGATGTCGACACCGATCTCTTACATCACAATGAGGAAGGAGCAGGGGTACAGGCCGGCGGAGAAGTTCCTTAAGTTCAAATCGGATCCTGACAGGCCTTTGGCGGCTATTCTGTCCTTGAATACAATCGCAAACACGTTGGGTGCGGCTGCGGTTGGACGGCAGGCTACCATCTTGTTCGGAAGCACTTGGTTCGGTATCATCTCAGCGCTGACAACCTTGCTGGTTTTGGTGTTCTCCGAGATTGTCCCTAAGACCATCGGAACATCATATTGGAAGAATCTTATGGGTTTTGTGACATCGGTCATCTCGTTCCTGTCGGTTCTTATGTGGCCGCTTGTGATAATGGTCCGGTTGATCACCAATCTGATGACCAAGGATGAGGACGAGGCGACAGTCAGCAGGGAAGAGGTGACGGCGATGGCCAATATCGGTGCTGAGGAAGGAGTGATCGACTCCGACGAGAACAAGGTCATCCAGAACATTATGAAACTTGACAACGTCAAGGCCTGCGACGTGATGACCCCAAGGATCGTTGCGATGACGGCGCAGGAGAACATGTCCCTGAAGAATTTCTACAAGAACGAGACCTACCTCCATTTCTCAAGGATTCCGGTCTATGGGGACTCTCCTGAATATATCACCGGATATATCCTTCTGAGTGATGCGCTTGAGGGGCTTGCTGACGATGAGTTCGACAAACGTCTTGTAGAACTGAAACGCCCGATCTCCTTCTTCACGGAGGAGGATTCCTGCGGCCACATCTGGGAGGAACTGCTCAAAAAGCACGAGCAGATCGGCCTGATTATTGATGAATATGGCTGTTTCCAGGGCATCATCACCCTTGAGGACATCATCGAGACGATTCTCGGTCTGGAGATCATCGACGAGAACGACCAGGCCACTGATATGCAGCAGTTTGCCCGCGAGCGTTGGGAACGCCGTCAGAAGCGCTTCAGAACCATAGTTTTACCTAAGGAAGAGGAAAAGTGAGTATAACTTTATAATTATGAAAACTAAATTCTTTGGCTTGATGGCGCTGGTAGCGTCCATTCTTGCCACTACAGCTTGTCAGAAGGACAATGCTGACGACGCTTGGAGACAGATTCCTGTCGAACAAATCTCGGTGGAAAGCGGTAATGCCGCGGTAACTGTCAATGATGTCACATGTTCTTATGGCGAAGTGCTGTTGGTTGCTGACAGCAAGGATGCCGGAACACTTACTTTGACCGGAATCGTGCCTGGTTATCCAGAAGTGAAAATGAAAGTGGATCTTCGCAAGAAATCCGATGACTCTTTCTCGTTTCAAGGATCGACGATAGTATCGACTCCTCCATCAGTCGCCGCCACCTTACGAAGCACAGATGACAATCCATGCTATGCGTTCAGAGTGGAAGGAACGGTGAAACTTGATGGAACAATCAGTATGGCAGTCACCACTCAGGTTCAAGGTTCCTATGCGGCTTCTTTGACGGGAAGTTGGAATGTCACCCGCAAATGTAAGGTGGATCAGACCGGTACTCCTGTCGGCGGACCGGTGCAGGTGACATGGAAGGCCGCAGGCGCGGCAGCTCCGGCGGTAGCCAAAGCCTCTGTCTACGCTAATATATTCGGTTGCCTTTTTGCGGCTGAGTTAATGGATCAGGTGACTTTTGACGAGACCGGCAACATCACCGCACGATATTGGGCAGAACCGGATCTTGGTGACGATCCTATGGCTACTTTGAAGCAATTGGCCAAGATGATCAAGCCTGACGCGGACGGCAATGTCACATTTTCCGCCCATCACACAGATTGGGAGACCTCTCCTAAGGCTAATCTGGTGTTCTGGTACGCTATGGACAACGCGTTGTTCATCGTGCCGAATGTGAGTGCCATCATTGACGCCGCTGACGCGGAGGAGACCAGAACTGACATTGATGGAATCGACATGTCCTCAGTCATTGAAATCCTTGCCACACTCAAAGCGCTCGGTGTTGATGTCGATGCATTGAACACGGAACTTCAGAAAGTGCTTACCAGAGGCATTGAATATAAATATACAGTTAACGGCCAGAACCTGAAAATCTATGTTGACAAGGAACTTTGCGCTCCTGTGATTGACGCTCTTCTTCCGGTTCTTCCGACCCTTGACGCTGTGCTTGAGCAACTCGCGCAGTCTCATGATCCAGAGGACATCAAGACCCTTCAGACCATTAAGAAGATAATGAATCAGATCGGACTTCAGAAGCCGTCTGACCTTGACCTTGTCTGGAAGGCCACAACTGAATTCGAGATCGCTTATAATTTCACAAAAGCGTAGAATCTGTCACGAGTCTGCTTTTGGCATGCAGTGTGATTGGTAATAAGTTTAATATCAGAGAAATAAGAAACCGTCTTTGGTCTGAATGGACCAAAGACGGTTTCTTTTCGGCTTGACAATCAGCTGGTTATTTCCCACCGACTTCTTCAAAGGAAATCGCGAACCCGCCACCTTCGACAGCCTTCTGCTTGAGGATGGTCTTGCTCTTGCATTTCATCGTGCGGATGGTATAGGCCTGTGGGTTGGTCTTGTAGTCCGCATCTGGGGCGTCTGCGTAGATAGTGGCGATGTAGGTCTTGCCTGGATCGAGGAAATCGAATCTGATCACGGACTCGTGCGCCTTCTCGCCGGTCACGTTGCCGACGAACCACTTGCCTGTGTCTTTGGCCTTGCGGGCCACGGTGATATATTCCCCTGGCTCAGCCTCCAGATAGCGGCTTTCAGACCAGTCGATGGCCACATCCTTGATGAATTTGAACGCGTCAGGGAACCGCTCGTAGTTCTCGGGAAGGTCAGCGGCCATCTGGAGCGGGGAACTCATCACCACATAGATGCCGAGCTGGTTGGCTATCGTGCAGTTAGCGTGCGAGTTGTTCTCTGGATTGATCTTGGAGATGTTCATCTCGAAGATTCCCGGGGTATAATCCATAGGACCGCCGATGAGTCTGGTGAAAGGAAGGACTGAGACGTGGAACGGCTTGGAGCCACCGAACGCCTGGTACTCTGTGCCTCTCGCGGACTCGTTGCCGATAAGGTTCGGGTACGTGCGGCAAAGACCGGTAGGACGGACAGCCTCGTGGGCGTTGACCATGATGTGGTAGTCAGCGGCCTTCCGCACTGCATACAGGTAATGGTTGACCATCCACTGGTTGTAGTGATTGTTCCCTTTCTGGATCATGTCTCCGACGTAACCTGATTTGACGGCGTCGTAGCCATGCTCCCTCATGAACTTGTAGGCGGTGTCAAGCTGACGCTCGTAGTTGCGTGGCGAAGCCGAGGTCTCATGGTGCATGATCATCTTCACGCCTTTCTCCTTTGCGTATCTTTCGATGCCTTCCACATCGAAATCAGGGTATGGGGTCACGAAATCGAACACGTCTTCCTTCATGTGTCCGTACCAGTCCTCCCATCCAATGTTCCAGCCTTCCACAAGCACGCCGTCGAATCCGTTTTCGGCGGCGAAGTCGATGTATCTCTTGACATTGGCCGTGTTCGCTCCATGCTTTCCGTTAGGCTTCACCTTTGTCAGGTCATCGGTCGTAAGGTGTACGCTGCGGAGGTCATCAGTGTAGGCCCAAGAACTCTTGCCGGTGATCATCTCCCACCAGACACCGACATACTTGCAAGGATGGATCCACGATGTGTCCTCGATCTTGCAAGGCTCGTTGAGATTTAAGGTGATGCGTGACGCGAGGATGTCACGGGCATCGTCAGAGACAATGATTGTCCTCCACGGTGTCGTGCATGGAGTCTGCATGTAGGCTTTCTCTCCGGTTGGGGATGGCGTCAGATGCGCGTGGAACACCATGTTCTTGTCATCCAGATCCAGATGCATGGCAGGATAGTTCACAAGAGCCGCCTCATGAATATTCATGTAGATCCCGTCGTCAGTCTTGAGTTGAAGTGATGTCTGCACTCCGGTAGGGGAGAAGGAGGTCTGTGAGAGGTTGTCTGTGATGGAGGCTTCCATCAACCTGCGGATTTCGGACAGGCGGGATCTGGTGTAGTCATATTCCTGAGTGTCGTAGTCTCCGGGAATCCACCATGCCGTGTGGTCGCATGTCATGGAGAAGTCGGTCAGTTCATCACTTATCACGAAATACACCAGATTGTTTTGGTCAGGGAACTCGTACCTGAATCCGAGACCGTCGTCAAACAACCTGAATCTGACTACCATACGTCTGTCGCTTGAAGTCTGCCTCAAGGTGACGGCCAGTTCGTTATAGTGGTTTCTTATCGTGCTTTCCTCACCCCAGACAGGATTCCAGGTCTCATCTGTGGTACTTCTGGAGACATCCGCAAGCTCGAACCAGTCGAAGAGTCCACTGTCATTAAGCTGGAATCCCATGCGGCTCCAATCAACCACAACCTTGTCTTTGTAGGACAGTTTGTAACGTGGCTTGTCTCCGTCTTGAAGGCTGAACTCAAGTTTGAGGTTGCCGTTCGGAGAAATCAGGGATTCGGATTTCTCCACGGTCGGACGACCGTCATTGGCGTTTCCGGCGTATGCCGTGCCTCCAAAAGTCAGCGCTGTCGCGAAAACCACCGCGAGGGCGCGAATCAAAGTTTTTCTATTCATATTCCAAAACAATCATATTCCAATATTTCAAAGAAGGCATCGTGATGCGGACCTTGCCACTGTTCTGCTTGAAATCCAGTTTCTTGCACGCGCCTCCGTCAATGTCGGGCGAGGCCATCCAGACTGAGGAGATATTGCCTGTCACATTGATGTCGACCGATGCTTCGCTGATCTGTGCAGGCTCCGGCATTGTGCCATCCATATCCCTCCAGCTCAAAGAGTTGGCCTGAGTGAAGTTTAGGATGTGGACTACCTGACGATCGCCTACTTTTCTGCATAGGGTTATCGCTTTTCCCCTTTCAGGAGCCCAGGGCTTGATGCCAAGCTTGCCGTCAGCCGAAGTGACTTCCACGTCATTGAACTCTCCTCCGTCGCGGAGCAGGTTTTCGTAGGCCGTCATGAAATCATAGTAGGCTACCATTGCGTTCTGAAGCTCGGTTGTCATGCCGAGGCTGCTGTTGGGGAAATATTCATTGCAAAGCATGTGCTCGCCTAACTCCAGATGTGAGCCTCCAAGGGCGAACATCACCGCGTCTGTGAGGATGACACCAGGGGCGTTGAACGATCCGAGACTTCCAGCCTTACCGTAGTTCATGTAGGCGGCGAAGACTGTGCTTATGCCGTTCCCGCTGAACCGGTTGTTGTCTTCGATGTGGGTCTTGAGGTCAGTGAAGTCGGCTTCGTCCCCCCACATCTCATCGTAGGCGAAGGCCATTTTGCCTGTTCCTAAGATCCGTTCGGCTCCATAGCCGGAAACGGCGTTCATTATAAGATCCTTGGCTGGTTGCCTTGATTTCATCGCATTGATGAAGGAAGCATAGCCGGCCGGCAGGTCAACGGTGTTGCCGTCATAGTCGTACCTCGTGCCTCTATACCCCAGCTGGTCAATCTGATAACCATCGAAATCAAGCACGGAATAGACATCGTCGGTCTTTTCGCCTATATATTCCTGCCACTGTGGATTGTCAGGGTTGACAAGGAAGATTGAACTTTTGAAAGGAGCGGACAGGGCGTGCATATCCTTGTTGTTTCTGCCATTGTCGTTGAATATGTACCAGCTCTCCTTCACTCCATCCTGTGCCGCGTCGTCAAGAGCGCCGAAGCAAAGGTTGTAAAAGATGGCTTTCATTCCGTGGCTGTGGATGGCAGAGATGTAGTTCTTGAGTGTTGTCAGGGACGTGTTCCTGCTTGCGATGTCCTTGTAGGTCTCAAGAGGGTTGTCACGTGTCCCGCCCAACGGCCAATGGTGCTTCCAATGCCAGTCCTGAAATTGTACTCCGTTGATGTGATAGCGGTTAAGGTTGCCGATGATGTTGTTGACGGCGGTTTCACTCATGACATCGAAACTGGAAAGGAATCCGTAACGAGGAAATCTGGCCCAGTCGCTGGACACGTCGATTCCTACAGTTCCAAGGATTTTCTCGCCGGCCGATGTGGTTTTGTAAACCTCGGCCATGTACCCTTTGTAGTTCCCGGACGGTGCGGTCCAGCTCCATTCCGATGAATTGAGTGGTTGTTCACTGACGACTTTGCCCAGATGCATGTATCTGACATACACGTCAGCTCCGGGAGTCGCGGAGGCGGTGAATCTGATAGTCTCGCCTGGCTTGTAAGCAGCTTTGTCAGTCCTGACTGAAATCACGGTCTCCTCCCCGTCGGACGGCTTCATGAATCCAGTGTAGCCTTTCTCTTTCTGACAGGCACCCGTGAGAAGCATGGTGCCTGTCAAGATCAATTCTGTAAACATTCTGTAACGCATGGTTTCTTACGTTAGTTTTTCACGATGGTGATGGTCTCCGCCAGCTGGTTTACAGTAATTGTGTAGTTGCCTGCGTTCTCAACAATCCATTTACGGTCCACTCCGGAATCCTTATTGCTGTCCACGAACGAGATGACCTCATCGGAGACAGTGTTGAATGGCTTGTTGGCTGACGTCGGCATGAACCAGCATCCGTCCCACTCTCTCTTGAGCTCGCAGCTGATCTTCATCTCGCCTGCGGAGAGATCTCCTGTCCATGTAAGAATATATTTGTCATCACCTGCCTTGAGCCTGCATTTGTCATCGGATGCGGCGTCGTCCAGCGACCATCCGTGAGGAGCGGCGGAACCGATGAGCCAGAGCGATTCGTAAGGGACGAACTCAACGCAGTTCATGCTCTCTTTTCCAGGAGTGATGTCAAAGGCGATCTTGTAGGCCTTTCCGGTCTCCTCGTCATTTATCTTCCATTTAGGATCCGGATCAAAGCCTTTCACGAACTGCACGCCGGTGTTCTTGATGGAGGCACTCTCTTCAGAGGCCTTGTACATGTTTTCCCATGAGCCGTCGGATGTGCCGAACTTGAACTCTCCGCCGCTGGTGAACTCTGTTCCATAACGGAACACGAAAGGATTGACAGGATCCTGCGTCATCCTGACGAATGACCAGCCGGTCGGATCGCCGACAAAGTAGATTGCATCATATGGCGGTTTGTTGACATCCGCCTCTTCAAGTGTGAATGTCAGGTTGAGTATGTCGGCGGTGATCTTGTAGCCTCGTGCCTCCGGGATATTGAACTTGAGGTCAAGGTCATCTGACGGCTGTTCTGAGAAGTACCTAAGTGTCTTTCCCGAAGCGTCCGAGCCTTCCCTGACGTATGCCGGCCAGAACTGTCCCGAGGTGGTGATGAACTTAAGTTCTCCCTCGTTCAGCGTTCCTGTCCAAGAGAACACGCCGGTGGACGTGCGTGTCAGCTCGGTGGCGTTGTCTGCGGACCAACCGTTGGGTGCCGCTCCTCCGATCATGTAAAGTGTCGTGCTGACAGGCTCGTAAGGAGTCACTGTGAACTCCACTGACGACTCTTGGGCTAAATCGTCATATTCAGCCACGGAAGCGGTCACCCTGGCCTTGTAAGATGCCTTGACACCGCTTTGGGCACCGAAGTTCGACTTTAGGAAGTCATTCAACGCCTTTGCTGTCCAAGTCTTTGAATATGCTTTCCTTCCGAGTTCCTCCTTGTAGCCGGAGGAGTAGTCGGAGTCTTTCAGAGCCATCTCGAAAGTGTAGGTGATGGCGTTGCCTGTGCCTTTGTTGGTGCCTGTCGTCCAATTCAACGCCAAAGCTTCGCTGTCGGCTTTTTTCTCGTCGAGCTTGATCTCCGTTCCGGAAGCGGTCATTTCAAGAATATTCCCGGCGGATGGATCGACAGTCTTGTAATCCTCTTCCGAGCAGGAGCATGCAATGCCCAGACAGAGTGCCGCGGCGGCGGTCATTATCGATTTTTTCATTGTATAATCCAGTTTATTTATTAATATCCAGGGTTTTGCTCCATCAGGTTGTTGGAGTCCATCTCCGTCAGAGGGATAGGCAGAAGCAGCCTGTCCTTGGTGGCTTTCTTGCCGATTCCGGCAAAGAAATCGAGGGCGTACTGTCCCTTGTCGAGCCGGATGATGTCAAACCATCTGTGACCCTCGAAAGCTAGTTCCATCCTGCGCTCGTGGATGATGATCTCCCTCATTTCCTCCTTTGTCTTTCCTGAAGGAATCGGGTTGAGCCCGGCACGTTTTCTTACGATGTTCAAAGGTTCCGCGGCCTCGTCCGTCTTGCCCTGCTCGTTCAGAGCCTCGGCTTTCATAAGTAGGACATCCGCGAAACGGTACACGACAAAATCCGCCGCATTCGTGTTGTATTCCGGAGAGTATGACTTGGTGACCAGAAACTTACGCACATTATAACCTGTGTTGGACCAAGATGACTTGTACTCGATTCCGTCGAAGGCCGGACATCCGTTGTAGAAGACGGTCACGTCCTTCCTGAGGTCACCCTCTTCCCATTGGCTCATGAACTCTGCGGTAGGCTGGTTCCATCCGTATGATCCTGCGACCATTCCCGAGTTTCTCGGACCCATGAAGGTGGATAGCCATGAACTTTGGTTGCTGCCACCCCAGAAGTCGTACTGGGTGCTTCCTGAATATCCTACCGTGAATAAGGCCTCTTGGCTGGTCTCGGCCTTCGCTCCGAAATTGTCCGCGAAATCATACTTGCTCAGGTCATAGCCCAAAGCCTCCACCTGTGAGCAGAGGTTCTGAACCTCGCCGTAGTGCTCGGACGGATTGTATGTCAGGTAGATGTCTGCCAGCATGGCCAATGCCGCGTCCTTGCTGGCCCGGTTGTAGTCCGCTCCTGAATATGTCCTTTTCTCGGGCAGGAGATCAATGGCGGCCTTGCAGTCGCTGATGATCTGAGCGTAACAGTCGTCAAGAGAGGCTCTTGCCGCATCTGTGGATTCGTTGGCCTTGTGCGGGGTGAGCACAAGTGGGACACCTCCGAACAGACGTGTGAGAATGTAGTAATAGTGTGCCCTGAGGAAATAAGCCTCGCCGAGCGAACGGTTCTTGATGGCATCGCTGGTCTGGTTTCCTTCTCCAAGAATGGATTCTATCGCGGTGTTGCACTGTCCTATTCCTACCCAAGGAGATCTCCAGATGTAAAGCGCGAATCCGTTGGACGCGTCAGCTGCGAAATTAGCGCATTGGACGGTCTCGATTCCATCGTCACCCCCACCGGCTCCAACCTCGGAGTTTCCGGCGATGATGTCGAGTGACCATATTCTTTGATTGTAAAGGTTTGAGGATTGCAGCGGCACGTAGCATCCGTTTGTCAAGGCGATGGCGACGGAGTCAGTGACTGAGACGGATGGGTCCACGGCGTATGACGGAAAACTGTCAAGAAATCCGGAGCAGGAAGTCATCGCCAAGCCTGCCAAACCAAGTATTGTGATCTTTAAGTTGTTCATATTCATTAGAAATTAAAGTTGAGACCGAGGCTGAAAGTACGTGACAGCGGGTAGATGTTCCAATCAATCCCGTTGATGCCGACCTCCGGATCGAAGCCGGAATAATTCGTCAGGGTCAGAGCGTTCTCGCAGGAGAGGAATATCCTCGCACTGTCAATGTTCGCTTTTTTCAGAAGAGTCTTAGGGAATGTGTAGCCTAAAGTGATGTTCTTTACCCTGAGGTAAGAGCCGTTTTCCACGAATCTGTCGGAGATTCTGGCGTTGTGGTTCGGGTCGCCATAGACAGCCCGCGGCATGCTGGTGCTGGTCCCGTAGCCGGTCCAGCGGTACTTTACGGATGCCGTCTGATTGTGCGCGCTGGCCATTCCTTCGTTGCCGATGCCCACAGCGTTGAATATCTCGTTGCCGGTTACGCCCTGAAGGAAAACAGTAAGGTCGAATCCCTTGAAATAGAAATTGTTCGTCATTGAGAACAGCCAATCGGGATTAGGGTTGCCGATGATTGTCCTGTCTTCCTCGTTGATCACGCCATCGTTGTTGAGATCTTTGAAGCGGATGTCGCCAGGTGCTGTGGAGTTCTCCTGAAAAGCATGATTGTCAACTTCTTCCTGTGTCTGGAATATCCCGTCGGCCACATAGCCATAAAACACATTGATCGGTTTGCCGTTCTTCTGCATCGTGATGTAGGCACCGCCAGTCTCGTTCTGGTAAAGCGGTGTGTCACTGTTGAGGCTTACGATCTTGTTTCTGTTCCATGTGGCTGTCAGTGATGTCTCCCATCTGAACCCGTCTCCTGTGCTGTCGAAGTTGATCGTGTTGAGGGTGAACTCGAAGCCGCTGTTGCGGACTTTGCCCGCGTTCGTGTAGGTCGTGGTTGTGTCCTCGTAGCCGGAAGTGATAGGAATCGCCGCCTTGACAAGCATGTCGGCGGTGTTCTTCAGATATGCATCGACCGACAGGTTGACACGTGACTGCCACATGGACAGGTCGAGACCGATATTGGCCTGACGCACTTCCTCCCAGTGGATTGACGGATTAGCCATGGACTTGGCCATGAGGGTGGTGACGATGTCGTCGCCGAAAATGTAAGTGCCTGTGTTGTAGGTCTGGATGTAGGCGTATGAGCCGATCTTGTCGTTTCCGGTCACGCCGTAGCCGGCGCGCAGTTTTATGTCGTTGACAAGAATATTCTTAGGGAACCAATTCTCCTTGGACAGTCTCCAGGCCGCCGAGGCTGACGGAAAGTTACCCCATCTGTGGCTTGGACCGAATCTTGAGGAACCGTCGCGGCGCATCGTGGCTGTGAGAAGGTATCTGTCGTCGTAAGAGTAATTGAGTCTGGCCATAAAGGACATCATCGCCCAGTCGCTTGACGCTCCGCCGATTGATTTGTTGACGGTTCCGTTGTCGAACTCGTGGACATTGGAGAAAAGGAATCCGGCCTTGGTGGCGTTGATCCCCGAAGCGTCGTTCCATTGTGCGGAAGTACCGGCCATCACATTGAGACTGTGCTTTCCTTTGAACGTGTGGTCGAAGGTGAAGTAATTGTCCCACAAGTATGTGAAGGCTTTGTTCGAGTCCTGGTAACGTGTTGTCTCCTCCACGGCGGAAGGCTTGTAGTCATAGGCGTACGAGATGTTGTCGTTGAACCACATCTTGGCGTCGTAGCCGAAAGTGCTTTTGAATCTCAACCACTTCGCGAATGTTATCTCCGCTGAGATGTTTCCAAGGAAGTTGTAGCCGTTGGTCTTGTTCGAGTTGGTGTAGAGGGGACCGACAGGATTCCTGACATCACCATACCAGTAGGATGTCCCCTCCGGACCGCTCCAGCTGCCGTCGGCATTCTTGACTTCCTGGGTAGGCAGGGCGTTCATCGCACTGGATATTGAATATGAACCGCTCTCCTTAACGTCTGCCGAGAATGTGATGTTGTTGGAGAACTTCAGCCATTTCAGGACTTGAGCGTCGTTGTTGTTCTGGAATGTGAACCTTCTGTAGCCGACTGTCTTGACGATTCCTTTCTGGTCAAGGAATCCTCCTGAGATGTAGTAGCGGGCTTTCTCGTTACCACCGGAATAACTTACAGTGTAGTTTTGCATCTTGCCCGTGTGAAGGATCTCGTTGATCCAGTCCGTACCCTTGCCGAGAGTCTCAGGATTGCTCCATGCCGGATTTGTGGCCAGTCCCGCGTTGCTCAACATGTCGTTGGAATAGGCTGCGAAGCCTGCGGCGTCAAGCATTTCAGGAATATATGTTACATTCTGGATCGCCCAGTTGGCGTTGACGCTGACTTTGCCGTCACCGTTGGAGCCTCTTTTGGTGGTCACCATCACGACACCGTTGGCACCGCGTGATCCGTAGATGGCCGTGGCGGACGCATCTTTCAGGACATCGATCCTGTCGATGTCCGCTGTGTTGAGCGAAGTCAGTCCCAAATCTGTCGGGACTCCGTCGATGACCACAAGCGGATCACTGTCATTGATTGTGCCCAGACCTCTGATCTTCATCGTGACATTGTCCCCAGGTTTTCCGGAGTCAAGAATATACACACCGGAGACCTTGCCTTGAAGTGCCTGTCCGACATTGGCGACAGGGGTGTCCTTGAGATCCTTGTCCGAAACGGACGCGACCGCTCCTGTCAGATCTTTCTTTTTGATTGTTCCGTAGCCCACGACAACTGCTTCGCTCAGAAATTCAGAGTCTTCCTGAAGTATGACAGTGATGTCGCCACTTTCACCCACGGTCACCTTGGTTGTCGTGTAACCCAGTGACGAAATCTCCAGTATGTCACCTTTGGCGGCTGCCAAAGTGAACGTTCCGTCCACATCGGTTATTGTCCCGACCGAACGATCGCTTGTGTTCACGACAGCGGCTCCTATTACCGGCTGCCCTGTCTTGTCGATCACCTTTCCGTTGAACGACAGTACCTGCGCTGATGCGCTGAGTCCTGTCAGAAACAGCAAAACGGCAATCGAACACAAAAGGAAGTGTGATTTGCTCATATCCTTAAAAAGTTTTAATAAATAAACGAGAACATTGCATTGGTTATTCTTCGGCAAAGAAAACCAATAACATCATCAAGACAAAGCGATGGTACTGTTTTAGTAGTTGGATAAAATTATAATTTATTGACACATCGTCAATTGAACTATATGATTCAGCCGAAAATAGTAGCCGTGTCAAGACAGCCTTCCGATGCTCATGATTTGTTTTTCGAAGTCCTCGCGGCCGGAAACAGCGGAGTTTCTCATCTTGACACGGTAGTTGTAGATCGTGGAGACGGACCTTCTTAGGAAGTGTGCGATTCTCGTGGAATCGGTGACACCAAGACGTATCAGCGCGGCCACCCGGAGCTCTGTTGTGAGGATTCCGTTCTTACCTCTCGCATCAAATCTCTTGTCTTCCTGAAGAAGGGCGTTCAGCCGTTCCACGAAGTCGGGAAACAGTGCCAGAAAAGATTCATCGAAGCGTACATAGAAGCCCTCCAGTTCCTTGTCGATGAACTCGGTGGACTTCAGGTTCTCCATCACTTCACCGAAGCCGCCTTCCTTCGCTGCCCTGCGTAGTTTGGAACGGTATCTCTCCAGACCGGCTATGTAGTCCGAGCACATGTCCAGATATATTCCCAAATATTGCTCTTTGATGTCATTGGATTCCTGGAGAAGGCTCACATACTCCTTGAGCCTCGCATTGGCGACCGCCACTTTCCGGTGGCTTCTGATCATGTATTGCACCGCGACGACGAGAGAGAGGAGCAGGGCGCTTATGACAAACAGTATGATGTAGAGTTGTGTGCGCCTGCTGTGCATCCTTATGTCGTAGGTCTCGGTGATCAGAGGCAGCATCGAGTTTATGGCCTGGGCGTTTATGCTGGCGTTAGCGGCCACGGCGTCCTTTATCGACTGGTTCACATAACGGTAGGCTCTGTTGATGTCACCTTCGCGGTACAGAAGCTCAGCAAGCTCGTAGAGTGACTTGTACTCGTTGACCGGAGTCTGGAGGTCATTGGCGGCACTTTCAGCGAGGAGAGCGATGGCCTCGGAGTTTCTTCCGCACATTCGTGATGCGATGGATGCGATGTAACTGACTATCGCTCTTTCGTGTACATCAAGCCTGCCGGAAGACCGGACCGAGAGCAGCGAGTCCAGGATCATCGTCGCGTTGCCGTTGTCGATCTCAATGTCGGACCAGACGTAGAGTTTGAAAAGGTCGTCATCGCTCAGGTTCCTGTACAGCTCATTCCTGAAAGAGTCCCGCTTCCGGATGTAGTCCGCCTTGACGAGAGGGTCATCGGACATTCTCGCCATGTTTCCATACAAATTGTTGCTGATTTGTAAATATCTCAACATCAGCTGCCTCGGCATGGATTCCGGATCCATTTCATTCATAATCTCCGAAGCCTCAAGATACATTCCGGAAAGAGCGTACCTGTCCGCGATGTCCATCTCCGCATCGATTATCCTTTCGTTGCGGGTCCGCTCCGCTCCTGCCCTTTGAGCCACGGAGAGTTTCTTTCGGGCGTAGAATATGGCCGAATCGATGTCATATTGGTAATATTCATCGAACAATCTGTCATAGATTTCATATTTCAGACTGTCTGTGGTGTCCGACCGGATTCCCGCTTTTATCGAATCTATACGTTCCCGTTTGATCCTTTCATAGATGTCCCTTTCGGCTATTGTTCTGTCAAGGGCTTCAAGCATCCTTTTGTTGTCTCCGCCTTCTGTCTTGGCGCAACTTTGCTGTATGAGCCCCATGGCCGCGACCGACCAGAACGCGGCAAGGACTTTTATAATCACGTGTCCTTTCATGCTGGTTTTATCTTACATGATGCGGAAGTTCGGCAGGGATGATCATCGAGATCTCACATAGTCCGGCGACAAATCCGTTCTCTTTCCACGCGCTTTGGAATATCATCTTGTGCACCCCGTTCTTTTCGATTGTGTACGAGTTCGTTCCACCTGTCGCCAGGAGATTACGGATGATGGCGGCGGATTTTTCATTGTGGCAGTCGAACAGATTCCTGCCGATGAGATCGCCGCGTTTCCTATACTGTTCGACCGCACGGTCATTCTGATAGACGATGACTCCGTCCTTGTCGCAGACGGTTATCGAACAATTCAACTCTTTTGCCCAGTCTGGTATCATATCTCCAAAGATTTTAGTGTTGTCTGCCGTTCCCGAAACGCCATCCAAGTCCCAGCATCAGATTGTTTGGATCGTGAAAGTCGTGCAGTTTGTAGCCTATGTGGATGAAAAGGTCTTTGTATATGTCGGATTTCAGCGCCAAAGTCTGATAGAATCCTTTCAACTCTTTGCCTTTATAGATGACGTTGCGTCCAAAGCCTATGTTGATGGAGAAAATCGGCATGACAAATTCGGCTCTTAGGGAAAGTCCGGCTCCCAACTGCTCCGCAAGAGGTGGACGATAGAATTTTATGTTGCCATCGTCTCCTACACCGGCTACATGCTCACTGACATTAGCGCTTTCATCGTATTGGATGTCGATGGACAGGCCTGTCCTGAAAAATTTGTTCACTCTGTACAAAGGGTTTATGTTCAAGCCGATGATTCCGAATTTGCCCTCTGAGATGTGTGGCACATCGTTCCAGATGAGCCCTTTGGCTCTTCCGGCGCCGTAGAGAACCACATCGTAAGTCATCCTTTGCGCGATCCTTTTCAGCCCGGAGGCGTCACTGTCATATTCAAAAATGGTTCCGCCCGTGGGGATTTTGCGGATTTGGGTCGCCCCGAACAGCCTTGCCGCCCCGATTCTTCCACCTATGGTGTTCACACCTGCGTTAGGATAGCTCGTGTTGCCGTTTGAGAAATGTGTCATGTCGATTCCTGCCGAGATCAACCATTGCGGAGCGGGTTGCCATGTCAGCAAGAAGCCGACATTGATGTATGCGTTGAGTCTTGATCCGACCACCAGATTCTTGTCGTTTGTGAAATTCGGGTTCAAGTCCCCGTATGGGTCGTAAGGATGCCAGCCGAATGAAAGACCGAAATTCCATTCATAGTCGAAAGACAACTTTTGGGAAAGCTGCGCCAGCCTTGCGCCTTGGAATGCATAAACAGCGGCAGGCGATCCAATCTCGTCCTGGTCGAAGAATGTGTTCCATGCCAAACCAATTCCTTGGTAGGCTGTCGGGTATATCTTGCCTAAGCGGCTGTCCGCGGGAAAGGCGAATGAATATTGCAGGTGTGCGGATCCGCTTTTGTCCAGGCGCTTGCCAAGTGCGTTTTCGCCTCTGAAGAATTTGTGGGAGGGCAGTATGTACGAAGGTCGGACATTGATACCTATCCTATGTGTGACCTTCGATGAATCCGCTTTCGTATGCCCGGCGGCCGGCAGAGCAAGCGCCGTGGCGAGGAACATCCCCAAAACAGTCTTTATGAATATTCTATCGCTCATCGTTTTTCATAATAGATCGTTTTTCATAATAGAAAGTAAAGTGTCCGTTAGGTGACTTGCTGGTTAGAATCCCCTTTACCTGAATGATACGTCCGGTGGCGACGTTGCGAAGTGACATTGAATAATCGGCAGAGTAGGTGTCGATATACCACAGCATATTGTAGTACCATGAAAACTTTCCGGTAGGCGGAAACCTCATGACGACTTCCGTTTCGTCTTTGAGTGGATATTCAATCGTATCATAACTGTACAGGACACTGCAATGGTCATTGAAACTTAAACTTTCATTATCAAGAGCCCCGTCGGGAACCTGTACCATAAGGTCTTTCCGATGCCGCGCCAAGCCATTCTCATCTGAGAAAGAGACCTGCCTGGAGGCACCGAAGAAAACTCGTCGTAAGATTCGCAATGTGTCCGTCCCGTCGTTCTTGAAAGAGAGCGGACCCCATCCTTTCTCATATTCAGGAAGGAGCCTTTTCACATCTCCCCAGATGATGCTTTCAAACTCATAACCCGAACAGCGTGATTGCTTGAATGTCAATGTGTCACACTCGAAGGAGTTCGAGACTTCCACGCTAATGTTCATTTCGCTGTCTGAAAAGTTCGGCAGGAAAAAAAGTTCAAGCTCACGCTCGCCGGATTTTTTGTAATACATAATGAATCCGTCGCTTGTGATTTTCCTTTTCCCATCGATACTCTCCAAGGCGGATGAACCTCCGATCCATTCGATGGTTTTTCCGTCCAGGATAACGGACGCCACGCTCCAGTCATCGGTTCCGAACCGTACCTTTATGGTGTCACCGTCTTCGCGGACAGTAAAATGGCGCGATGAAGGGTTAATCGGTTTCACGAAAGCCTCCGGATTGCACCCGCATGCAATGAATAAGAGGAATATAATGAATATTCCTCCGTACGCGCCGCCGATTCTTTGAAAAAACGCTTTCATCTTCCATTCAAGAAGTCTTGGAGTTCCTCGTAGAATCTCTGGGTAGGGAAGCCCATCACGTTGTAGAACGAGCCGTCCAATCTGGTGATGCCAACGTAGCCGATCCATTCCTGGATTCCGTAGGCCCCGGCCTTGTCGAAAGGCTTGAAGTTGTCGATGTAGTAGTCTATCTCGCTGTCTGACAGATTCTTGAAATAGACATCGGAAGTGACGGAGAAGGTCTTTGTCCTATGACAGTCACGGATTGTCACGGCTGTGATGACCTGATGCTCACGTCCGGAAAGCAGCTTGAGCATCCTTACGGCGTCCGCCCTGTCGTGGGGCTTGCCGAGGATCTCTGTTCCACACAGTACCATAGTGTCGGAGGTGACGAGAATCTCATCCGCCTCAAGCTTTCTGTGAAAGCCTGATGACTTACCTTCCGACATCAATTCCGGCACTTTAACGTGCGGAGTGTCAGGAGAGTATTGCTCCACGAACGATGTGCCAGTGTCAACTGTGAACTTGATGTCAAGGCCGGCGAGCAGCTCGCGGCGGCGAGGTGAGTTTGAAGCCAGGATGATCCTCTTTCCGTGAGTGTCCATATTCAGAAAACCTTTAGAATTTTTTCTTGTAGGCGATCGCGTCGAAGACCCAGCGTCCCTGGGCTTTCATCGCCTTCTCCATATACTCGCGCACGCAGGCCTTTCCGCCCGGACGGTCGGAGATGATGTCCGCAGCTTCCTTGACCTCCTCGACTGCATCGTTGGGGCAGACTCCAATTCCGGCTGCCCGGATGACCTCTATGTCAGGGATGTCGTCTCCGAAATACATTACCTCTTCGGGCTTTAGGTTATGCCTCCTGCAGAAATCCTCGAAGTCCTCAATCTTGTTTCTGGAGCCCAGATAGATGTCCTCGGGATTGATTCCGTTGCTGCTGAACCTGGCCCGTATACTTTGTGACCGGCCGCCGGTGATCACACCGACCGGGAATCCGTTAAGGCACGCCATTCTGACAGCGAATCCGTCCTTAGCGTCGAAAGTCCTGTAAAGCTGGCCTTCCAGATCGGCGAGGATGCCACCGTCAGTCATCACGCCGTCGATGTCGAACGTGAACGCTTTGATATTCTTGAAATCTGTCATTTCAAGTTATGATTTGGCTCCGTTAGGACCGAACTGAGGAAGGTCTCCGAGATTGAACGTGCCACCCTGCTGAGCCTGTCCGCCGCCAAGGTTGATGAGTCCGAACTGTGATTCGTACTTTGTGACATTGTCCATCAGAGCGTTGAGAAGCCTTTTGGCGTGCTCTGGAGTCATCACGATGCGGTTGCTGATGTCCGGCTTAGGCAGGCCGGGAAGGATTGTCGCGAAGTCGATGATGAACTCGCTGTGCGAATGGGTGATGATCGCAAGGTTTGAATAAGTGCCCTTTGCTACTTCCGGACGGATTTCCAGACTGATTTCTTTCTTTTCTTCCATAGTATGTGTGTATTTTTGAAGCAAATTTAGTGAAAAATGTGCTATATTTGTAAACTTTGTATATTATAAGCAGTAATATGAGCGAGAAAAAAGAACTTTCCGCAAAGTACAATCCGGCGGAAGTAGAAGACAAATGGTACGCCTGGTGGACCGAGCACAAGTGCTTCCACTCTGAGCCGAATGAGAAAGAGCCTTATACGATAGTTATCCCGCCTCCTAACGTGACGGGAATCCTGCATATGGGTCACGTGCTGAACAACACGCTTAACGATGTGTTGATCCGCAAGGCCAGAATGGACGGCAAGAATGCCTGCTGGGTACCTGGTACGGACCATGCATCCATCGCAACGGAAAGCAAGGTTGTGGCCAAGCTCAAGGGTATGGGAATATCCAAGGAAGACCTTACCCGTGAGGAGTTTATGAAATATGCCTGGGAGTGGAAGGAGGAGCACGGGGGAATCATTCTCAAGCAGCTCCGCAAGCTTGGCGCTTCCTGTGACTGGGACCGCACAAGGTTCACGATGGAGCCTGATCTTTCCGACGCCGTGATCGCCACATTCTGCTATTTCTATAAGAAAGGTATGATATATAGAGGTGTGCGTATGGTCAACTGGGATCCAGTGGCATTGACCGCCATCAGTGACGACGAGGTCATCCACAGGGACACCAAGAGCCATTTCTATCACCTTAAATATTATATCTCCGATGGCAACGGCAATCCTACGGACAAGTATCTCGTGATCGCCACGACCCGTCCTGAGACGATTATGGCCGATGCCGCCATCTGTGTCAATCCGGCCGATGAGAGACATCATTGGCTGAAAGGCAAGAAGGTGCTCATCCCGTTGATCAACAGGGAGATCCCTGTCATCGAGGACAGTTATGTGGAGATGGATTTCGGAACTGGATGCCTGAAGGTCACTCCGGCTCACGACGCTCATGACTATGAGATCGGACTTCGCCACAATCTGCCGGTTATTGACATCATCGATGACCACGGCCGCCTGAACGAGAAGGCTCAGATTCTGGTGGGCGAGGATCGTTTCGAGGCCAGAAAGAAGATTGTCAAGATGTTGGAGGAGTCCGGCAACCTTGTCAAGGTGGAGGAATATACATCTCCGGTGGGATATTCGGAAAGGACCAACGCGGTCATCGAGCCGAAGCTCTCGGCGCAGTGGTTCCTCAAGATGGAAGACCTTGCCGCAAAGGCTCTTGAGAGCGTCGAATCCGGCAAGATCAAACTTATTCCGGACAAGTACCGTAACACGTACCGTCACTGGATGGAGAACGCCCACGACTGGTGCATTTCCCGTCAGCTTTGGTGGGGACAGAGGATCCCGGCTTACTATCTTCCAGACGGGCAGATAGTTGTGGAAGAGACTCCAGAGAAGGCTCTCGCCGCGGCCCTGAAGATCAATCCGGCTTTGACAGCCGCTGATCTCAGGCAGGATGACGATGTGCTCGACACCTGGTTCTCAAGCTGGCTCTGGCCTATTTCAGTGTTCGACCCTCAGAAGCCTGGACATCCTGACCATCAGCCAAACAAGGATCTTGCTTACTATTATCCTACAAATGACCTGGTTACAGGTCCTGACATCATCTTCTTCTGGGTAGCCAGAATGATTATGGCAGGTGACGAGTTTATGAACGACATTCCGTTCAGCAATGTTTATTTCACGGGAATTGTCCGCGACAAGCTCGGCAGGAAGATGTCCAAGACTCTTGGCAACTCTCCAGACCCGCTTGACCTCATCGCCAAGTACGGAGCCGATGCCGTGAGGATCGGTATGCTGCTTTGCTCGTCAGCCGGCAACGACATATTCTATGATGAGTCACAGGTCGAGCAGGGCAGGAATTTCTGCAATAAGATCTGGAATTCTTTCCGTCTCGTTCAAGGTTGGACTATTGATGAAAAGCTTCAGCAGAGTGAGGTCAACAAATTGGCTGTAAGTTGGTTTGAGAATAAACTTGGCCAGACCATTACCGCGGTCGAAGACCATTATTCCAAGTTCAGGATCTCAGATGCCCTTATGAGCATCTACAAACTCTTCTGGGATGAATATTGCGCCTGGTACCTTGAGGCCGTGAAGCCAGCTTATGGTGAGGGCATCGACAAGGCGACGTATGACGCCACAATCATATTCTTTGAGAAATTGCTGAAGATGATTCATCCTGTGATGCCTTTCATCACGGAAGAGCTTTGGCAGTCTATGGCGGAGCGCAAGGAAGGGGAGACCATTATGTACCAGCCTACTCCTAAGGCTGGAGTTGTCGATGAAAAGATCATCGAGGAATTCGGCATAGCCCAGGAGGCGGTGAACGGGATCCGCGGAATCCGTCAGCAGAAGAACATCTCTCCTAAGGAAAGCCTTGCCTTGAAGGTGAAGGGAGATTTCCCTATGAATATGCTCCCTGTGGTCACCAAGCTTGCCAACATTTCCTCGGTCGAGAGTGTGGCTGATTTCGGTGACGCCGCCGGAGTCTCGCTGCTTGTCCGCACGGTTGAACTCTTCGTTCCGCTTGAGGGACTTGTGGATGTCGAGGAGGAGATCAAAAAGATCGAGACCGAGCTTGAGCATCAGCGTGGATTCCTTGAGTCAGTGAGGAAAAAGCTGTCCAACGAGAGCTTTGTGGCTCACGCTCCGGAGAAGGTTGTCGCTTTGGAGCGCAAGAAGGAGGCTGACAGCCTTTCCAAGATCGAAAGTTACGAAAAGGCTCTTGCCGCTTTGAGAAACAAATAGTAAAACATTTTTGTTTTAGGTGCTAACAATTTTGTTATGGTGCATTCTGAGATATCTTTTCCTGTCAGATACTACGAAACTGACCAGATGGGCATCGTCCATCACTCGAATTACATCCGGTACTTCGAGTGTGCGAGGAACAACCTGATGGTCGAGTGCGGTTACCCGATAGAGAAATGTGAGGAGGACGGTGTGACCATTCCGATAGTCACCGTGGAATGCCGTTACAGGTTCCCGGCTAAGATGGGAGATGTGGTCAGGGCTGTCGCAATGATCGATGAGGTGCCTATGGCGAAACTCCGTGTAAGGCAGGCGGTTTACAATCAGGACGGCACGCTTTGCGTTGAAGGCCAGGTGACCCTTGGCTTTCTCAACAAGGCTACCGGTCGGCCGACACGTTGTCCGGAGAAGCTTGTGGAAGCGATAGAGGCTCATATCAATGACAGATGATATTTCTAAAGATTATTTTAACACTTAAATAGTTTAGACTATGTTTTTTATTGTTCCTTTGGGTGTTGTTGGCCCGTGGCAGGTGGTGATTATCGCCCTTGTCATCATTCTCCTTTTCGGTGGAAAGAAGATTCCTGAGCTCATGAAAGGCCTTGGAAAAGGTGTCAAGAGCTTCAAGGACGGCATGAACGAGGTTGAGAGCCAGATCAGTGACATTGACAAGGATCTCAATTCCACAGCCAAGACTCCGGACAAAATCGAGAAGATCGAGAAGATCGAGAAGAAATAATGGCGGCTGGAGAAGCTGAGATGTCCTTCTGGGACCATCTGGAGGTGCTGAGGGGAACATTGTTCCGCTCAGTGCTTGTCATTACGCTTGTCAGTGTCGTGGTCTTTTGCTTCAAGTCGTTGGTCTTTGACGACATCATCCTGGCTCCGACAAAAAGCGACTTCTTCATCTATAAATGGCTGAGAATGGGGAATATGCAGATGTCGCTGGTGAATCTGGACATATCCGCCCAGTTCTTCGTGCATCTTCAGGTCGCGTTCGAGTTGGGCTTCATCCTGTCTTTCCCGTATGTCTGTTTCGAGATCTGGAAATTCATAGCCCCAGCTCTTTACAGGAATGAAAAGCGTGCGGTAAGAGGGGCATTCCTTTCCGCATCGTTCCTGTTCTATCTTGGACTTGTAATCGGTTATTATCTTATCGTTCCGATCTCGCTTAACTTTTTCATGGGCTACAAGATCAGCGATGATGTGATGAACACGATCTCGCTGACTTCGTACATCTCGATGTTCACTTCAACTGTGCTGGCGTTCGGCATTGTGTTTGAATTTCCTATCGTTGTCGTCATCTTGTCTAAACTCGGGATTGTCACCAGAAACACTCTGATTAAATATCGCAGGCATGCGATAGTGGTTATACTATGCATCGCTGCCATCATAACACCCGCGGATCCGATGTCGATGTTGATCGCCGCCGCTCCTTTGCTGATTTTGTACGAGGTTTGCGTGATGTGCTGTAAACCGGCACGGCCGGAAGATGCGCTTGAATAGATTAAGGAGGAGGCGTAAATGATTTCAATTAATGGATTGACTGTGGCCTACGGTGGCTACACACTTTTGGACAGTATAGATTTCCACATCAGTGAGAAGGACAAGATCGGTCTTGTCGGCAAAAACGGAGCGGGGAAGTCCACGATCATGAAACTGATCTGCGGGCTTCAGTCTCCGACATCCGGAAGCATCGACAAGCCGAACGATCTGCGTATCGGCTACCTGCCTCAGATCATGGAACACCACAAGGGGAGAACCGTGATGGAGGAGACATTGACCGCTTTTGACCACATCACAGAGATTCAAGCCGAACTTGACAGCGTGAACGCCCAACTGGCTGAGAGAACTGACTATGAGTCAGATGAATACCTTTCTTTGATCAACCGACTGAATGACTTGACAGACGCTATGGCTATGAGTCAGTCGGAGCCTCCGGAGGTTCTTGCCCAGAAGACGCTTTTAGGCCTTGGCTTTAAGGATGAGGATTTCGGGCGAAAGACCGAGACGTTCAGCCAAGGGTGGAATATGCGCATAGAGCTGGCGAAGATCCTGCTGTCCGAGCCGGATGTCCTGCTTCTGGACGAGCCTACGAACCATCTTGACATAGAATCAATCGAATGGCTGGAGGATTATCTTAAAAGTCATCGGGGATCGTTGCTCCTCGTTTCGCATGACAGGCGGTTCCTTGACACCGTGACAAATCGTACGGTCGAGATCATGCTCGGTCATATTCATGACTACAAGGTTCCGTACAGCAAGTACGTCGAGTTGCGCAAGGAAAGGCTCGCGCAGCAGATGGCAGCCTATGAGAACCAGCAGAAGATGATCGAGAAGACGGAGGATTTCATCAACCGTTTCCGCTACAAGCCTACGAAGTCAAATCAGGTCCAGTCCCGCATCAAGCAGCTCGAAAAACTTGACAGAGTGGAGATTGACGAGACTGACAACGTCACGCTGACGGTTAAGTTCCCGCCGGCTCCGCGTTCCGGAGACATTGTCTTCAAAGGCAAGGATCTGACAGTCGGCTATCCGGAGAAGGTCGTCTTCAGGAACGCTGAGATAGAGGTCAGAAGGGGAGAGAAGGTCGCCTTGATCGGACGCAACGGTGAGGGTAAGACTACCCTTATGCGTGTGATAATGGGGGAGTTGCAGCCTATCAGCGGTGAGGCCAAGACCGGCTACAATGTCTCCATCGGGTATTACGCTCAGAATCAGGAGGACATCCTTGACCGTAATCTTACCGTGTGGGAGACCCTTGACAACATAGCGGTCGGAGATGTAAGGAACAAGCTTCGTGACATTCTGGCTCAGTTCCTGTTTCGTGGTGAGGACATCGACAAGAAGGTAAGTGTCCTGTCAGGCGGTGAGCGCGCGCGTCTCGGGATGGCGAAGTTCATGCTCCAGCCTTACAACGTCCTTGCGTTGGACGAGCCTACGAACCACATGGACATCAAGTCCAAGGATATTCTCAAACAGGCTCTGAAGGCGTACGATGGCACGCTGATTGTGGTCTCACACGACCGAGATTTCCTTGAGGGATTGGTTGACAAGATGTACGAGTTCCGTGACGGAAAGGTCAAGGAGCATCTTGGAAGTGTCCATGAGTTCTTGGAAGAGAGGAAGATAGAGAATCTTCAGGAATTGGAGAGGCGTTTCTCTCCCAAAGTGTCTTCGGTACCCGATGCAAAGAATGAGGTTGATTCTGTCAGAAAGGAACAGGCTCAGAAAGAGTTCGAGCAAAGGCGAAGTGATTCCAAGGAAATCCGCAGGATTCGGCACAGGGTCGAATTCCTCGAGTCAGAAATCGGCAAGGTCGAGGCGAGGATGAAGGACATCGAGAAGATTCTCTCCAATCCCGGGCCTGGTGATGACATAATGGAGCTCACCAGAACCTACCTTGAGGACAAACGCGAGCTTGACCACAAGACAGCGGAGTGGGAATCCTTGATGGAAAAAATTGATGAATAGGAAAATTTAATTTATAAAGGTTATGAATATCAAATCTTTATTTATGGCGATTTCCGCCATTGCTTTAACATCTGCGGTTTCCGTCGCGCAGACCAGGACCATCGAACATGAATATTCAGAGTTTGATGCCATCTCAGTGTCGGACGGCTTCAAGGTCACCTTGGTTGAAAAGGATGGCTATAATGCCAAATTCAAGGTCAGCGATGCCCTTGAGAGTTATCTTGAATGCTACGTTAAAGCCGGCACACTTTACATCGGGCTTGATGACAAGTCAATTCCTAAGGAAGTCAAGAAATCTTTCAAAGGTAAGAATTCGGATGGTCCTGTACTTGAAGCCACTATTTATGTCTCGTCACTTAACTCAATCACTTTGAATGATGACTGTACGTTCTCATCAAACAATAGTCTGAATTCCGGCAAATTCAAAATGGATCTATCCGGCAATTCAAGCATAGCCAATCTTAACGTGAACGCGGAGTCTGCTGTGATTTCCGTAGGCAAAAAGGCAAAGCTATCTTCTTTCAATGTGAAGGCCGGGGACAATGTGACTGTCAATGCGGACGGGAGCGCGACGGTTGTCATGGAATATTCGGCGAAAACTCTCAATGTGAATAATTCGGGTTCCGCTGACCTTGCCGTCAACGGTCAATGCGAAACGGCTTCCGTCGCTACTGACAACAGTGCCAAACTATCCCTTTCCGGCAAAGCCAACTCTTTGAAAGTCACTGGTAAAGGAGGATCTTCAAAGATTGATGCGGTCACGATGTCTGTGGATGATGTGACCGTGTCATTGGATGGTGCGGATCTTACCGTAACTCCTGGCAAAAATCTTTCGCTCGACCTCGGCAAAGGCGCAAGTGTCTGCTACTCAGGAGATCCTGTGATCAAGATCGTGAAGATCCAGAATGCGACTGTAACCCGTAAGTAATCATGTTCGTCCTGGATTCTCATTGCGACACCCCGACAATGATGATGCGGGGACGCGACATCGGAATTGACAATGAAAGGGGGCATGTCGATCTGCCGAAGCTTAAGGCCGGCGGGGTCGATGCCTCTTTCTTCGCTTTATACACATCCGCCGACCTACTGCCAGACGCGGCCACACGCTACGCTTTGGAAATGATCGGCCGGATCTACGATGCCGTTGAAGCCAATTCCGGGATCGCCTCACTTGCATTCTCGCCGGATGACGCTTTGAGGAATAAGGCTAAAGGACTCATTTCCATATTCATAGGTATGGAGAACGGGGCTCCGATCCAAAAGTCGCTCCCTTTGCTCAGGGTTTTTCATAAGCTTGGGGTACGGTACATAACCTTGACCCATAACGGTGACAATGAAATAGCGGACTCCGCCTCGCAGGGACAACGTTGGCACGGATTGAGCCCGTTCGGTAGGGAAGTAGTCGCAGAAATGAACCGCCTCGGAATGATCATCGATGTCGCGCACGCCTCGGATGAGACATTCTACGATGTCCTTGAATATTCCCGCGCTCCGATTGTTTCCACACATTCCTGCTGTCGTGCCTTGGCTCACCACAGAAGGAATATGTCCGATGAGATGCTGCGCGCGCTTGCTGACAAAGGCGGCGTGATCCAAATCAATTTCTATCCGGTATTCCTTTCGGATGCGTTCGCCAAGACTCTGGCGGATTCCGGACTGGAGTCCAAGAGCTGGACCGAGCAGGACTGGATCAACGATCCGTTGAATCCGGAAAAGGCCGCCGCTTGGAACGCTGTGCTGGATGAGTTTGCCGCTTTGCCAAGACCTTCCTATAAGGACGTGGTGGATCACATCGACCACGCCGTTAAGGTGGCGGGTATAGAAAGTGTCGGAATCGGAACCGACTTCGACGGCATCGAGGTTACTCCAGCCGGACTTGAGAACATCTCAAAAATCGGAGTGATCTTTGACGAGATGTCAAGCCGTGGCTATACCGATGATCAGATAGAGAAGGTCGCTGGCAAGAATTTCCTAAGAGTGTTCAATGACGTGACCTCTTTGACTGCCAATTAGCCTACAAATAGCTATAATAATAGCGATAACAAAAATGTTCGCTTGGTAAACAAATTTGTTACCACTATTCATTTTCAATTATTTGCGGTCGCTGAGCATAAATAACCTGAGTTCATCGAGCGCGGCCGCGGCGAATCTCTCAATATTCCTTTTCCTGTCGTTCTTATAGACCTTTTTGACGGTTTTCGTCCCGTTAGGGCCTGCGATTCCGATCCATACAGTGCCTACTGGATTATGCTCATCGCCTCCGGGCCCTGCCAATCCTGTGGTCGAGACAGCATAAGTGCTCCCGGTCAAATTTCTGGCCCCTTCAGCCATCGCCGCCGCCACTTCGGAACTTACAACTCCATATTCATTGATTGTGGCCTCCGGAACTCCAAGGATTTTTTCCTTGACTGGGATGGCGTAGGATGTGACGGAGCCGAGGTAATATTCAGAAGCCCCGGGAACAGAGGTGATCAAGGAGGAAATCTTGCCTCCGGTGCAGGACTCGGCCGCGCTGAGGGTCATCCCTGAGCCACGGAACAAGGCTCCAACGGCGTTCTCCAGCGTGTCATCATTGTAGGAATATATCTTGTCTCCCAAAATCGGCCTGAGACGCGCGAACTGCTCATCAATGCGCCTTTCCTCCTCATCCTTGTCTCCACCGTAAATTGAAAGCCTGAGACGGACTCCTGTCAAAGGATTAGGCAGGTAGGCAAGGTGCATATCCTCCGGCAGACTGTCCTCCCAAGACTCAATTTCCTTGGAAAGCGCGGATTCAGCCAACCCGAAGACCATCACGCACTTATGGAATATGTCCGTAAGTGGGTTGTGCTCCTTAACGTCCTTGATCACATCAGGAATCGCCCCGACCGCCTCAAACGGAACGCCTGGCAGGGCATAGAGAGAGGCCTGATGTCCGTATCTTTCCTTAGGGAAGCGGAACACCATAATCGGCGCCGTGCCGAGGTGGTTGACAATCACTTCGCAAGTGTCCGGGACGAGCGCCTGAGCCTTGTTGATGTCCAGAACATCAAGTCCCCTTGCGTGAAGGATCTCGTGGACCATCTTGAGCTGGCCTTCATTCACCACATAACCCTTGCTTCCGGAAATCTCCGCCAAAGCCGCTTTCGTGATGTCGTCCTTGGTTGGACCAAGACCTCCGGTAGTTATGACTATCTCGTTGTGAGTGAGTTCGTTTGTTAGATTGCAGACAATCTCGTCGTGGTCATCCCCGAATGAAGTCATTCTTGTGACTTTCACGCCAATCTCCTCAAGCGCCTGGGATATATGCGAGGAATTGGTGTCCACTATCTGGCCGATCAGAATCTCGTCGCCGATAGTACAGATCGATGCGTTTGCCATATTCAGATTTTATTTTGTCAAACTATTGTTTTCAAGGTATTTGTTGATCTTCTTCACTATTGAAGGTCCTTCGTAGATGAAACCGGTGTAGATCTCTATCAGACTCGCTCCGGCGTCCAGCATTTCCTTGGCCTGCTCCGGCGACATTATTCCACCGACACCCACTACCGGCAGCCTTCCGGACGTGAACTGATGAATATGCTTGACCATAGCGAGGCTTTTCTCGTACAAAGGAGCTCCGGAGAGCCCTCCGTTGCCGATTTTCTCTATTCTATCCTTGTTTGTCGTGAGCCCGTCACGGGATCTGGTCGTGTTGCCGGCCACGATTCCGTCGATTCCTGATTGCATACAGTATTTCAGGATTTCGTCAAGTTCCTCTGTCGGAATGTCAGGGGAGACCTTGACCAGAATCGGCTTATAGGCATCGTAGCATATCCTTAAATCCAGCAACGGATCGAGAATATCCGACAGGTATGACACGTCCTGAAGATTCTGCAGGCCGTGAACATTCGGGCAGGAGACATTGATCGTGAACATATCCACAAAGTCGTACATATACGAGAACGCCTTCTTGTAGTCAGCGATGGTGTCCTCGTCCGAGGCGCTGGTGCTGTTCTTCGCTATGCTCGCCGCGATAATCGTCTTTGGCGGATCCTTTTGAATATGTCTGATCGCGTTCTGGATGCCTTTGTTGTTGATCCCCATCCTGTTTATGATAGCGTTGTCCTGCGGGAGCCTGAACAGTCGAGGCTTGGGATTGCCCGGCTGAGCCTCCGGAGTCAGGGAACCGATCTCGATGAACGAGAATCCGAACCACGACAGCTCGTTGTAAAACTCTCCGTTCTTGTCCAAACCGGCGGCCAGACCGACGGGCGACGGGAAATTGATCCCGAACACATTCCTTGACAGCGATGGAGTCTTGTGGCTGTAAATCAGCTTCATCAGTTTTCCGGCGAAAGGAATCCGCCGTAGAAGTCCGAGTCCTTTGAAAGTGAGATTATGCGCCGTTTCCGGTGAGAATTTGAACAAAATCGGCCTGATGAGTTGTCTGTACATATTCATTGATGTTTTTCTGCACTTGCCTTGGTTTTCCACACCAAGGTTTGTGACGACAAATTTAGACAAAATCAGCAGAACACAGAAGGGATTTCTTCTCAAACATTCCGTCAATCGATCTCCTTGAACGTTCCGTTGTCATAGAAAACCAGAATCTTTGTGATCCTTGGCGTGTCTGGTTTGGATTCGGCAGGGGAGACTTGCTCTGTTTGAGGCTTATTATCAATAGTTTCCGGCTCTTCTGGAAACAAATCTGGCTCTTGAGAATCGAATAATCGGCCGCTGTCCTTGCCTGTGGTGGACAATCGCGGCTCCTCGGAGAGTTGTGGCGCTTGAGGGGAATTCTGACTCTTGTACATTTTACCCTTTCCTGCGATCAGCCAATCAAGATTCAGGTCGGGATAGTTTTGAGCCATACTTTGTATGAAATCAAACCCCGGCTTGTTCCTTCCCGCAAGAATATGTGATATGCTGGCCTTGGCCACACCTAATCTTTCCGCAAGCTGCGACTGTGTGATATTCTCGGCATCCAAAAATCGCTGCAATCTATTGTTCATTACAAAAGTGATTTGTTTACAAAAATAACATAATAAGTTGTAAAAATCAACTAAAAGATGATTGTTACAAAAGTGAAATGGAATACATATAATACGTAACTTAATTAGAAATAAATTTCTATGAGTGAATATAATTAATTGATAAAGAATATAAATACTCTTGTATTTATATAGAGAATTACTGTAAACTAACGATTAAATCCCGAATTTACACTCAATACCTATATGTGAATTTTATTAAAATTCAATAAATAATCAGATAATCAATATATTGCAGACAATGATTTATGTTGATTAATATCCCTTATTGCACAAAAGTAATTTGTTTCACCCTTGCCGGCTATATTTACAAAAGTAAATGACGCTTTGAGTTTTGTAAACCCGTTTTGACTGTTAAAATGTTTAGAGATGTGACTTCTCCGAGAATTTGATATTTCTTATACTTAGGTTAACTTTGTATGGAATTTTAAAATCTCAACGAGATGATACCTTCTATAAAAATTGAGGATTACAACTACCCACTTCCTGACGAGCGGATTGCGAAATATCCGCTTGCGGAGCGGGATGCCTCAAAGCTTCTGCGCTATGAGAACGGCGATGTCTGCGAGTACATATTCAAGGATATTCCCTCTCTCTTGCCTTCCGGCTCTCTTATGATATTCAATGACACCAAGGTTGTGCCAGCCAGGCTTCATTTTCAGCGTGAGACTGGTGCGCACATCGAGATCTTCTGCCTTGAGCCTGTCAATCCTCCTGAATATAACACCGCTTTCGCCGCGACGGAGCGTTGTCGTTGGAAATGTGTGATCGGGAATGCTAAGCGCTGGAAGAATGACGTTCTTTCCTTGTATAATCCGGATAGTGATGAGGCTATTTCCGCGATGGGATTGAAGGCCAGCCTTGTCGAGCGTAACGGTGAGACCGGTATTGTGGAGTTTTTCTGGGATGGCGGGATCCCTTTCTCCAGAGTGCTGGAACTGTGCGGCACAGTCCCGATTCCTCCGTATCTCAATCGTGAGACAGAATCGATTGACACAGAGCGCTATCAGACCTTGTATGCTCATATCCGCGGCTCCGTGGCAGCTCCTACGGCCGGACTGCATTTCACGCAGTCTGTATTGGACAATATCGCCGCCAAAGGCATTGACTGTGAGAATGTCTGCCTTCACGTCGGAGCCGGCACTTTCCTTCCGGTCAAGAGTTCGGATGTGGCTGATCATCCGATGCACAGGGAGCCGTTTGTGGTCACTCTTGACCTTCTCAAGCGCATAAAGGCCAATAAAGGCAAGCTGATTGCGGTCGGTACGACTTCCGTACGTACTCTGGAATCATTGTACTATGTCGGTGTAAGCTGCATCGAGAAAGGCAAGCCGGAGGATGTGGGCCAGTGGGCTCCTTATGAGCGTGAATATTCATATTCATTGGAAGAGTCGTTGGACGCCATAATCTCTTATTTGGAGAACAACGGGCTGAATGAGCTTAAGGTTGGCACAAGAATCATCATTGTGCCGGGCTTCCGTTTCAGGCTTGTCGATCTTTTGATAACAAATTTCCACCAACCGGAAAGCACTCTGATTCTGCTGATTTCAGCGTTTGTAGGCGGTGACTGGAAGACCATCTATGACTATGCTCTCGGGCACGGCTTCAGGTTCCTCAGCTACGGCGACAGCTCGCTTCTTTTCCGCCGTACTTCTTAAGTCCTTTGTGGATTGATGGTTACAAGCCTTTGCGAATGTTAAGTAAATTGCTTACATTTGCAAATATTACTAACGATGATTTATTATGGCTGATTCATCTGAATTCGAAAGCATCAGTCCTTACAACGATGCTGAGGCGGTCGAGGCCTTGAACAAGGTCGCGAATCATCCCGCTGTGCTGGCTATTTCCGAATATCTTTTCCCTGACGAGCCGATCTTTTTCCTTCGGAACGCATTGAAGAGTGTGCATAATATCGATGAGTTCCAGGAAATTGTGATGAACAAGGCTGTGTCCTGGGTTATGGATAACACAATCCACAACTTCTCCTATGACGGCATCAGTTATATCAAGGAGATCAAAGGAAAATTCCTTGCGATGTCCAATCACAGGGACATCATCCTTGATCCGGCCATCACCCAACAGGTGCTTTTCAGGAACGGCATCCCGATGACGGAGATCTGTGTCGGTGACAACCTCATCAAGCAGAGCAAGACCGTTGAATATCTGCTCCGTTCCAACAGGATGATCCGGGTGATCCGCGGGATTTCGGCAAGGGAACTCTATCTGTCCTCGCAGATTCTGTCTAAATACATCCGTCAAACCATCACTTCCGGTAAATCTTCTATCTGGTTGGCACAGAGGCAGGGCCGCACAAAAGACGGAATCGACACTACGGAGCAGGGCCTGCTGAAGATGTTGGATATGAGCGGCACGAAATCGTTCAAAGAGAATTTTTCCGAGCTGAACATCGTTCCTCTCAGCATCTCTTATGAATATGAGCCATGCGATGTCCGCAAGGCTCGTGAGATCTTGATTTCCAGGACTCAGAAATATGTCAAGACGCGCACCGAGGATATGCACAGTATTGTTATGGGTATCCGCCAGCAGAAGGGTGACGTGCATCTCAACTTCGGTCTGCCGATAACTCCTGACGAGATCGAGTTGGCTTCGCATTGCGACAAGAATGACCGTTATCAGGCCATCAGACACGCTGTTGACAAGAGGATCATCGCCGGCTATCAGCTTTGGAAGACTAACTACATCGCTTATGACCTTGTAAATCATAGTTATAAGTATGCGGAACTTTATACTCCGGAGGATGTTGAGAAGTTTACGGAATATACTGAGCATCGGTTGGATAAGGTCGAGCGTCGTCTCAATCGTGCCGAACTTCGTGACATCTTCCTTCGCATCTATTCCAATCCGGTTGAGTCTAAGGAGCGTCTTGTTTCTGGTGAGCCGCTTCGCCAGGAATAACTTTAGAAGCGACTCTGTTGTAGAAATCAACGCAATATCACGCCCGAAGAGGGCGTTCAAAAATAGAAAATTCCCAAATTTTGCACGTTACCAAAATTTGGGAATTTTTATTTTCTGAACGCGGCGCGGTTTTTCGTTCATTATGCGATTTGTTTGCTATTTGCTTGTTTTGTAATACTAAAAACAAATTAGTTATTTATGTAAACATTTTTGTAATGTATTGATCGTTGTGTTTAAAGGTCACTTCGGCAGGCTCAGTGACCGATAAGTAGGCAGCTATATAATATTTGGTCGCGGAGTCTGTCGAAGCCTGCCTTTATAGTGTGGCCAATTTATTGGTGCAGTAAACTTTCAAGCAGCAAAAAACTGAATTTCAAATTTTGGTAACGTGCAAAATTTGAAATTCAGTTTTTTGCTGCCTCCATCGAGGCGAAATATCTCACGAATTAAAACCGGGACGCTCAACGTGCTGAAAGAAATGTAACTGCCTCCATCGAGGCGAAATATCTCACGAATTAAAACAGCCGATCCACACTGGCGATGACCTCCTCTGAGGAAAGTTCTGTGCTCAGGATCAGATCTGGCTTCTTCATCTCAAAGCCTTTGCTTGTGGCGTTAAGCATTCCGGCACCTGTGATATTCAGCATAACGGTCTCGTCTTTTTTGACTGTACCCTCGTCAAGAGCTTTCTTCAAAGCTGACACAGCGGAAGCGGCGGCCGGGAATATGTCGTAGCCCTCTTTGTTGAAGAACTGGAGCATCCAATAGACAATGTCATCGTTGGTGACCTTGAAGAAGTCGCCGTTGGACTCCTTGAGTGTGTCAAACAGGCCTCCGGCAAGGCTGTACGGCGGCTTTCTGTTGGAAAGAACCTTCGCGAGGATCACCTCGGCGCTCTTTCTGGACTCTTCCGGAGTGATCGGCACAAGGTCTCTTGATCCAGCTTTCCATGAATCGTACATAAGGGTGAAAGGAGCGTTCTGAGCGCAGTAAACCCTCATCTTGTTCTCGCCGAAACGACCGTCCTTGGCAAGCCTGCATGCGTTTTCCCAAGCGGCGATCGCGCCGGTTCCGCTGCCGACTGCCTGAAAATATGCGTCAGGAATACGTCCGATGGTCTCTACGGCACTTAGGAGGGTAGTTCCCATTCCGTCCCTTCTGGCAATGTTCTTCGCACCGCCTTCGGCCAGATAACGGGAATCCTTGCAAAGCTTCTCTCCAAGGGCGATGGCATCGTAATAGTCTGTGCCGTTTGGGGTTGCGATGACCTTCACGCAAGGTTTGAGCCTTTTCAGGAACCACAGGTCGCTGATGTTGTCGTTAGGGATGCAGATCACGATCGGAATGTCGTTGTCGGAGCAGACACGAGCGAAAGCCCTGGCCGTGTTGCCGGCGGACTGCACCACAAGGATGTGCTTGTCGTTTTTCGGCAGCCTTGCGCAGACAGAGAACGCCTCGGTCTCCTTGAAAGAGCATGTCTCCATCTTGGCACCACGCTTTGGAACGTAGCCGGACAGGGTAATGTACAGGTTCTCCATCCCGAGAAGCTCGGCGAGTCCCTTGCTCTTGTAGGTAACAGGAGCGTGTGAATTTTTCAGCGTTCTGTTGATCGGAAGCCATTCGGCGTATCTGTAAAGCCCTTTGAGGTCGTCACGTGGAGTAAACTTCTCATTCTCATACACGGCCCTTACCAGTGATGGCGCGGAAGCCTCCGGATCAGCCAATGTCCAACCGGCATCCTGGAATATTCTCCCGGAACCGACGTTCACAAGCTGGTAATTTGTTGGTTTGAATTTCATCGTTATTGTGTGTTAATATATTCATTACAGATTTATCAGCAGCCATGTCATATACCCGGCGAAGCAAGCGAGCAGTATGCTCCCTTCGACTCTGTCCAGCTTCCGGCCTTTGCGTGTGAACGCGCTTACCCAGATCAGCAAGGCCCCGAGCAGCAATATTCCGAGATCGACGAATGTCATTCCTGAGAATGACAGACCTGACGGGGAGCCGGGCTGCGGCTTGTAGGCGGCAGCGGAAACGCCCAGAATCATGAGGATATTGCCGATGTTCGAGCCAAGGATATTCCCGAGAGCCAGCTGCCCTTTCTTCTTTGCCGCCGCCACCACACAGGTGACGAGTTCCGGCATCGAAGTACCGCCCGCGAGGATGGTTACCGCGATGAACTTGTCGCTGATGTTCAGCATCCTGGCTATATTTGTAGCGCTGTCCACGAACTTGTCGCCTCCGAAAATCAAAGCCGCCAATCCTCCCAGGACCATCAGGATAGCCACCCATATTTTTCCGCTTTCAGGCTCCGCTGAATCCTTGGTCTCTTCAGCCTTCCCGGACTTGAAGGACCAGTACATATAAGCGGAGAAAAGTATAAGGAAAATAACGCCGTCCAATCTTGACAACGTGTTGTCGTTGCCTATCCCAAACAGCGTGAAGTGCATTCCGAATATGATCAGGAGAACTGTGGTGATGATATTGAGCGGGATATCGGTCTTGACATTGTCACGTGTCATTGAGATCGGCCTTATAAGCGCGGTGAAGCCGAGTATGAAAAGTGTGTTGAATATGTTAGAACCTACTATGTTACCTATCGCAATGTCGGCGTTGCCTTTCAAGGCTCCTGTCAGGCTGACTACAAGTTCCGGTGTCGATGTCCCGATGCCGACTATAGTCAAACCTATCACGAATTCACTCAACCCGGCTTTCCTTGCGATAGTTGATGAGCCGTCCACAAGCCAGTCGGCGCCAAGCACGACCAGTGCAAGCCCGGCGAGCAGAATAAGGATCTCAGTTACCATTATTATTTATATTAACGTGACACAAATTTAGTGAAAAAATAGTAAACTGTATTACTTTTTTGTGTAGTACTTTGGCCAGCAGGCTTCAAGATAGGCTTTCAGCCTGTCTTCCTGAGGGTTAGGCGCCGGCTCGTAGAATACTGTGCCTTCAAGGCCTGTCGGCATAAATTCCAGATCCGCGAAATGACCGGGATAGTCATGGGCATATTTATAACCGTCCGCATATCCAAGTTCCTCCATAAGTTTGGTCGGTGCGTTTCGCAGGTATAGCGGCACGGGTGCCGCCTTGTCTTTGTTTGCGGTTTCAATAGCTTTGTTTATCGCAAGATACGCAGCGTTACTTTTAGGAGAACTTGCAAGGTAGATTGTGGTTTCGGAAAGCGGGATTCTGGCTTCCGGCATACCGATCTGATGGACAATCTGGAAGCACGAGTTCGCAAGCAGCATCGCGTTCGGGTTGGCAAGTCCGACATCCTCGGCGGCCGAGATGCAGAGTCTTCTTGCGATAAACAACGGATCCTCTCCGCCGTTCAGCATCCTTGCCAGATAATAGACAGCGGCGTTCGGGTCAGAGCCTCTGATTGATTTGATGAACGCCGAGATGATGTCGTAGTGCATCTCGCCATCCTTGTCGTAAATCGCCAGATTCTCCTGAATGCAACCGGTAACAGTCTCGTTGTCAATGACTATGTGTGATTCCTTGCCGGCGAAGGAGTCTATGACGATCTCAAGGACGTTAAGCAGTTTCCTGCCGTCGCCTCCACTGTAACGGAACAGAGCCTCGGTTTCCTTGACTTCAATATTCTTTTCCTTCAGCAGCACGTCATTTTTCAAGGCTCTGTCCAAAAGCATCTGAAGGTCGTTGACTTCCAATGATTTCAGGACAAAAACCTGACATCTGGACAGAAGCGGGGTGATCACTTCGAATGACGGGTTCTCGGTCGTGGCTCCTATCAGGACAATCGTGCCGTTCTCGACCGCGCCAAGCAAGGCATCCTGCTGGGCCTTGTTGAAGCGATGTATCTCGTCGATGAACAGGATAGGCGCCGCTCCGTTGGAAAACACGGATGCTCCTCTTGCCTTGTCGATGACATCACGGACATCCTTCACTCCTGCGCTGACCGCCGAGAGGGTGTAGAAGTCCCTTGACAAAGTCTGGGCGATTATCCCGGCCAAAGTGGTTTTCCCGACACCCGGAGGCCCCCATAGGATGAAAGAGGACAGATTCCCGTTCTCGATCATCTTTCTAAGGATGCATCCTTCACCCACAAGATGCCTCTGTCCGACATATTCAGACAGATTTTTTGGTCTCATCCGCTCTGGAAGAGGGGGAAGCATAGCGCTTTGTCCCGTTCTTTGATAAATATCCGACATAATTAGTTAAATATCGTTCAATTAATGTGAAAAACAATAATGTTTAATTGGGTAACATTTGTGTTAATGCGGATTGGCCGCTATTTTTCAGCCTAACCGAACGCAAATTTAAGAAAAAGCGGAATAAGTTTCGTAAATTTGTCTATTACTTGCCAAATGCCACATATAGGCGCAATGGCAGAACATATTTTTGATAAGATGAGACTATCTGAAAGAATCCGTTTTGTTGGCGTGAACGACCGCCAGACCAAACTCTTCGAGCGGCAGTGGCCGCTTCCTTTTGGCGTCAGTTATAATTCCTATCTGGTTGAGGATGAGAAAATTGCCTTGATCGACACAGCTGCTGTGGCGTTTAGGGACGAGTTTCTTGCCAACATCAAGGCCGAGATAGGGGACAGGAAGATTGACTATCTTGTAGTAAATCATATGGAGCCGGACCACAGCGCACTCCAAAGCGTGATTAGGGATGAATATCCTGATTGTACGATAGTTACAAACGCTAAAGCTGTGCCGATGATCGAAGGTTACCAAGGTCTGACCGACAATATCAAGGTGATAAAGGAAGGGGAGACCCTTCCGCTCGGGAGCGTAAGCCTTCAGTTCTTTATGGTTCCGATGGTTCACTGGCCGGAGACGATGGTGACGTGGTGCCCTGAGGAGAAAACCCTGTTCTCCGGTGACGCCTTCGGCACGTTCAGAACCTTCCCGGAAGGCGTAATAGACTCGCAGTCAAACATATTCAATGAATATAAAGACGAGATGACAAGGTATTACTCGAACATCGTCGGGAAATATGCCGCCCCGGTTCAGGCCGCGCTCAAAAAGCTTTCCGGTTTGGAGATATGCCGGATTTGCAGCACTCACGGCCCGGTTTGGGAGAATCATATTCCTGAAATCGTCTCACTGTACGACAAGTTCAGCCGTTATGAACCTTTGGAGCACGGTGTCTGCCTGGCTTACGGCTCGATGTACGGCAACACCGAGAAGGCTGCTCTGGCGTTGGCTGAATCCTTGAAGAACCATAACATTCCGTTCACGCTCCACAATCTGAATGAGGAAAGTTATTCGTTCGCTTTGCGTGACGTGTTCAAGTATGACACTGTGATTCTTGGCTCACCGACCTATAACAACGGAATATTGCCGCCGGTCCGTCAGTTGATGGAGGCAATCTGTGACAGATTGGTCAAGAACAGACGATTCTTTGCCTTCGGATCGTTTACTTGGGCAGCCGCCAGTGTTCGATTGCTGAACGAGATGGCAACCACGGCCGGATTTGAGATTCTCGGTGACGGAATTACATTCAGACAAGGATTCTCACCAGCCAAATTCGATTCTGAATCAATAGTTTCCCTTGTGTAACGGTACTCGCCTATTCTGTTATACAATTCGGATTATGTTAAGTTGAACGCATTGTAAACACTACCCTATATGATTTTGCAACTACTGACGCTTCTTGGTGCTTTGGCGCTCTTCGTCTTCGGACTAGAGATGCTCAGCACAGGAATTCAGAAATCCTGCGGCGATAGGCTCAGGCGTTTCGAGAAATGGATGACCTCAGGCACGCCGTTCAAGCAGATCCTTTCCGGCGCCGGAATCACCGCTGTCGTCCAGTCGTCAAGCGCCACGACAATATTGGTGGCCAGCCTTGTGAGCGTCGCTACCCTATCGCTTAAACAAGGCATCTGCGTTATAATGGGCGCCAACATCGGTACGACCATAACCGCTTGGATCATAGCGGCTACCGGGTTCTGGCTTGATGTGACGGTTCTGGCGTTTGTGCTGCTTGGAGCCGGTTTCGTGATGACACTTATGAAGAAATCACTGGTCAAGAACATCGGTCAGGCAGTTTTGGGATTGTCACTGGTTTTCGTTGGACTGATTTACATAAAGTCCTCAATACCAGCTATTGACACTGTTCCTCAGATCGCCGGGCCAATCGCCGGACTGGCTTCGCACGGAATCGGTTCCGTGTTGATATTTATGCTTATCGGCGTTGTCGTCACATTCATCCTCCAGTCATCCAGCGTCACGGTTGTCCTTACGATGGTGCTTGCCTACCTTGGTTGGCTGCCGTTCCCGATGGCCGCCGCTATGGTTCTCGGAGAGAACATCGGAACCACTATCGGAGCCAATATCGCCGCCAGCGGAGCTGGTGTCCAGGCGCGAAGGGCCGCGCTCGCCCACACCGTGTTCAATGTGGCCGGCGCTGTCTTTGTGCTGATATTCTTTAATATATTCATAAAGATCAATCTTGGACTGGTTTCTTTGTTTGGTCTTGATTCTCAGATGACCGCGGTATTCGGCATCGCTTGTGTCCACACCCTGTTCAACACCATTTCGACATTGGTTCTGGTCTGGTTCCGCAAGCCGTTCGCTGATTTGCTGACGAAGTGGATCAAGGAGCCGGCGCCTGAGAAAGGGGACTTCCATCTGAAGTTCATCGGCAGCGGCAGACTTTTCGGAACTCCTTCAATCTCAATCGAACAGGCGTACAAGGAGGCTGTGAACTTCGCAGTGACTGCCCAGGATGGCTTCCAGTATGTAAAACTGGCTGTGAATGAAAAGGATCCTGACAAGTTTGAGGAATATCGGCAGAAACTGGTCAAGTGCGAGGAGGTGACGGACAGGTTTGAATATGAGATCGCAGCGTTCCTGAACAGCCTCACGGCAGAGTCTATGAACGATCACGAGGCACGAGAGGTCAAGGTCATCTACCGTGTGATCAGCGAGTTAGAGAGTCTTGGCGACAGTTGTGAGAACATCAGCCGTCTGCTTTCCCGCCTGCGTGTCCACAAGCTTGATTTCGATGATGAGACTATAAGCAAGGTCAACCTGCTGATCGGCAAGGTCAATCAGGCTTTCGCTGTGATGGTCTCGAATATGAGACTTGCTGTGGATGGTGAGCTTAAGGACATCAGCAATGCCTACAATGCCGAGGACAAGATCAACGAGACGAGGGACACTCTTCGTGATGAAGGCATTCTCCAGATTGAGAAAGGAGCGGACAAGTTCCTCTCCATCAACTATTACCTTGATATGTTGGCGGAGCTTGAGGCGATGGGAGACTTTATGATCAACATCTCCCAGTCCTTGTTCCACGAGTTTGACAATTAATATAACGCCGGTTGCGGCTGAGTGGGAATATTTATGGGAAGAAAAAGAGTGGATCTCCTGTTGGAGAACATTACGATCGAGGCCTGTGCAGCTGAAGGCAAGGCACTTACGCATTGGAACGGTGTCGTTGTGTTTGTGCCGTTCGCTGTTCCGGGTGATGTGGTTGACATCCGTGTCACCAAAAAGAGCAAGAATTATTACGAAGGTTTTGTCGAGAGGATCGTGACTCCGTCAAAGGATCGTCTGGAGCCGTTCTGTCAGCATTTCGGGGTTTGCGGTGGCTGTAAATGGCAGCCTCTCCCCTATCCGATGCAGCTTGAGGCCAAGCGTCAACAGGTTTATGACCAGTTGGTACGTATCGGTCATCTTAATGTGCCGGAGATCCGCCCGACAATCCCGTCAGACAAGATCCAGTACTATCGTAACAAGCTGGAATTCACTTTCTCATCGAAAAGATGGCTGCTGAAGGACGAGGACATTGAGAGCGTTCCGGAGAACGACCGTATGGGACTTGGATTCCACGTAGGTAAGTTCTTCGACAAGGTGCTGGACATCAAGCACTGCTACCTTCAGAAGGATCCGTCCAATGACATCAGGCTTTTCATCAAGAAGTATGCTGTCGAAAACGGTCTGGATTTCTTTGACATCCGTCAGAACGTGGGCTATGTCAGGAATATGTTCATCCGCACGACCGACACGGGCGACCTGATGGTGATAATGTGCTTCTTCTACGAGAACCGTGAGGACAGGGAGAAAATGCTGGATGCCATTGCTGAAGCGTTTCCTCAGATCACATCGCTTTACTATATCATCAACAATAAGTTGAATGACTCGATCGGTGATCAGGAGTGCATTCTCTACAAGGGTAAGCCGACAATCCGTGAGACAATGGAAAGCTTGACTTTCCGCATAGGTCCTAAGTCGTTCTACCAGACCAACTCCGAGCAGGCCTACAAGCTTTACTCGGTCGCGAGGGATTTTGCTGAGTTGACCGGCAACGAGATCGTCTATGACCTCTACACAGGGACCGGCACGATCGCGCAGTTCGTCTCCGGCAAGGCCGCCAAAGTGGTTGGCATCGAATATGTTCCCGAGGCGATTGAGGATGCGAAGGTGAACGCGGCCGGTAACGGCATCACTAATTGTGAGTTCTTCGCCGGTGATATGAAGGATGTCCTGAGACGTGATTTCATCAATGAGCACGGTCAGCCTGATGTGATAATTCTCGATCCTCCTCGTGCCGGCATCCATCCGGATGTCGCCAAGGTCATCCTTGAGGCCTCCCCTGCCCGTATGGTCTATGTAAGCTGCAACCCGGCCTCCCAGGCCCGTGACTTGGCCCTTTTCGCCGATAAGTACGATATCACCGCTGTCCAGCCGGTCGATATGTTCCCCCACACCCAGCACGTCGAGAACGTCTGCGCACTGAGGTTACGATAGGTGTTGTCATTTGAAGACTATAAACACATAGATCCTTCATAATGAGCGGAGACCTCCAATTCCCGAATTTTGGTAACGTGCAAAATTCGGGAATTGCGAGTGTCTTGCTCATCAAAACAGGGATGTTTATGTTCTAGAACGGATACCCGACACCGAAGTGGAGGGTGTAGCCGTCTTTCTTTAGCCATTGGGACGGGGAGCGCCAGCGGGCGGTGTCGAGGGACGGGTCATAGACTTTCATACCCATATCGAGACGGAGAATCAGGAAGTTAAGGTCCACACGGAGGCCTATGCCCCAGTCGGCGGCAAGGCTGGCGGCGAGGTTCTTGAGGTCGAAATGGGTGTGGGAGCCATCGTCTCCGTCGGTCTCTTTCAGGGTCCAGATGTTGCCGACATCCGTAAAGACGGCACCGCACAACTTCCAGAACATCGGGAAACGGTACTCCAGATTGGCTTCCAACTTCACGTCACCGGTCTGGCTTGGAATCACGAACGTCGTGTCAGCCTTTGAGTTGCCCGGGCCAAGGGAACGGGCCTGCCAGCCACGCATACTGTTCGCGCCGCCGCTGTAGAACTGTTTCTCGAACGGAATTGTGGATGAGTTGCCGTAGGCGTAGCCGACACCTCCGAGAAGGCGTATCGCCAAGGCTTGCCCTCCATTCTTGCCGAACACAAACGTCTTGCCCAACGTCAGTTCCGTGCGGATGTACTGGGAATATGGAGTGTTCCAGATAAGCCTGGAGCCATATTCATCACTTTTCATCGCTTTGTTGAACAGGCTCAGGACATTGCCGGATGCATCGAGTTGCAGACGGGCATATTCATAGGTCTCCTTCGGAACCAAGGCTGTGCTGGTCGTGTAGTAGGCCACGAGACCGGAGCCGACATCGAAGTGGTTCTGGTAGGCGTCCCTCATAAACGGGTTGCCGGAAAGAGTCGTGTAGAAGTTCGGGTCGAGATTCGTCAGCCTGACGATCTTGGCCTGTATCGGGTAGAACTGATAGAAGAACCTTCCGTTACGCAGAGATCCAGAATAACCGTAAGATGTCGAGATCATATTCCTCGTATATTCAGGACGGTTCTGGTAGTTATATGAAGCGTTGATTTCGGTGCGTGGCACGGACGGTCCCTTGAATATGGAATTCGGCAGACCGAGGAACTCCGGGAAGCTCAGACCGGCGGAGACACCGAACTCGTTGGACTTGACGCTCCTGTCATCGTACTTGAACTGGAAATTGCCGAGGAATCCAAGATTCAGCCACTGGGCACCGTGGAATATGTTCTTATGGTAATAATTCAGCTGCGGCGATATGCCGATCAGACCGGTCGAGTTTGTGGAGCCTTCCATATTGACCTTGAAGCCCTGCATCCTTGATCTGGTGAGGTTGATGTCGCAGTCCACTATTCCAGAGTCACGGGGATTAAGTGAGACATTGACCCCGCTGAACATCCTCAATGCGGAAAGCCTGGAATATGTCGTGTTCACCTCATTCTCATCGTACTGGTCTCCGGGATGGAGAGTGCACATATTCCTAAGCACCTTGTCATTGAATCTCAGGTCTTTGTCGTAGGAGATGGAGACTTCGCCCAAGGTATACTTCCGGTGCGGACGGGCATATTCAGGAGTCTGGTTTCTGGTATATTCCTTGACCATCATCAGAAGGCCGGCCGTGTCCGGGGAGTTGAGAGTATCCGCTTCGAACGAGAAGTAGTTCTTAGTGAAGCCGAAGTAGCCCTTGCGTCTCATAGCGGAGGCGCAGCGCTCCGTCTCCTTTTCCAAAGCGTCCTCGGAGAGGTAGTCGCCAGACCGCACTGTGGTCGCGGAAGTGTCGGCAAGGAAATCCTCCTTGAACTCTCCGTCCGGCACCGAATAGGTTATCTCCCCTATCCTGAACCGTTTGCCAAGAGTGATTGAATATGTCACATTAACTTTCCGGCCTTTTACCTCGATGTCGCTCCGCACGTCCGAACCGTAGTAGCCAAGATATTCAAGATGCCTGTTGATGTTCTCGATCGAGGCTTCGACCTGAGACGGCTGATAGACCACAGGCGCGGTCCCGATACTTCGGATGAGGCGGTTGATGGCCTTGTCGGGATTCCTGCCGGACCAGTTGTAGAGGTTCAGGAACGGATTCCAGCCGAAGATTATGTACGAGTTCGGCTTCTGTTTGATGTAGGACTCGACTTTCTTTGTGTTGAACTTGCTGTCGCCTATGACTTCCACCTTGTTGGATGCCAGGCGGTACTGTCCCTCTTCAAGAACACGTGTAGTGCTGCACGAGAAACTCAGCGCGGCGGCGGTGGCCAGGGTGGCCATCAAAGAAAAAAACGAGGATTTTGCCATCATATTCTACAAAAATAGCAACCCTTTCCGATTTTTCTTCAAAATTGGGACAAAATATTAATTTTCGTACCTATATTTGCACGCCGAAGCCGGGCAAGGCTCTCTCGGCGGTTCATTACTTATGTCGAACATTAATAGGTTAGTTTTTTAGGATGAAGAACAAGTACATCGACCTTGTGGATCAGACATTCGATTTTCCACAGGACGAATTCAGAGTTGAGGACGGCAATCTTTTTGTCAATGACATTGACATGATGGGAATCATCAAGGAATATGGCACGCCGCTTAAACTCACCTATCTCCCGAAGATCACATCTCAGATCCAGAGGGCCAAGAGAATGTTCCGCAACGCAATGTCAAAGGTCAGCTATGAGGGTGACCATCACTATTGCTACTGCACAAAGAGTTCCCAGTTCAAGTTTGTCATCGAGCAGGCTCTCAAGAGCGATGTCCATCTGGAGACATCCTCGGCATACGACTTGGACCTGATCCGCAAACTGGAGGAGGACAAACTTGTCGATAAAAACCTGATAATCATCTGCAACGGCTTCAAGAGACCACAGTACATCCAGAACATCGCCACGATGCTCAACGAGGGATGGCACAACATCATCCCGGTTCTGGACAACAAGAACGAGCTTGAGGATCTGGACGACCTGATCGATGTTCCCGCGCAGCTTGGCATCCGCATCGCCTCAGAGGAGGAGCCTTCATTCGACTTTTACACTTCCCGTCTGGGAATCAGATACTCGGACATCATTCCGTTCTACCGCAACGGCATCAGCAAAAACCCTAAGTTCAAGCTGAAGATGCTCCACTTCTTCATCAACACCGGCATCAGGGACACCTCCTACTACTGGAACGAGCTGGCGCGCTGCCTGAACCTCTACTGCGACCTCAAGCAGATCTGCCCTGATCTGGATTCTTTGAATATCGGAGGCGGTCTTCCGATAAAAACCTCTCTTGCAGTTGATTACGATTACAAGTACATGATCGAGGAGATAGTGTACCAGATCAAGTCCGTCTGCGATTCCCACGGAGTTCAGGTTCCGGACATCTACACGGAGTTCGGCAACTTCACCGTCGGCGAGAGCGGCGCGACAATATTCAAGGTGCTGGATGTCAAGCAGCAGAATGACCGCGAGTGCTGGTATATGATCGACAACTCGTTTATGACGAGTCTCCCTGACACCTGGGGACTGCACCAAAGGTTCATCCTCTTCCCTATCAACAAATGGAATGAGGAATATCATAGGGTGTTCATCGGCGGGCTTACCTGTGACAGCAAGGACTTCTACAACTCCGAGGCGCACTCCAACGCGATCTTCCTTCCGGTGATGAAGAACAGAAGGGATCCGCTCTACATCGGCTTTTTCCACACGGGAGCCTATCAGGAGGCGATTTCCGGTTACGGTGGAGTAAAGCATTGTCTCCAGCCTTCGCCTAAGCACATCCTGATCGACAAGGACAAGGACGGCAAGATCACGACAAGGGTCTTCGCTCCTGAGCAGAGCTCTGACTCGATGCTTAAGATTCTCGGATTCTAAGCGATGACATCACCTGTATCCCACAATGAGATAAAGTTCGTCAAGTCTCTTGAACAGAAAAAGTTCAGGGACGAGAACGGACTTTTTATCGTTGAAGGGGAGAAGATGGTGGCCGAGGCTTTGGCGTCTTCTTTCGAGGTCGAGAAGGTCTATCGGGCTGACGAAACCGGCAGTGCGGCCATGGCACGGCTGAGTCTCCTGTCCTCCCCTTCTCCGGCTTTGGCCATTGTCCGAAAACCGGCCGACATTGAAATCGGGAATATTCATAGCGTGCCGTCCAAGGGTTTGTTTCTGGCTCTGGATGGAATCAGGGATCCCGGCAATCTGGGCACGATCATCCGCACGGCCGACTGGTTCGGGATAGATGCGGTCTATGCCTCTAAGGACACTGTTGACATATTCAATCCAAAGGTGGTGCAGTCAACGATGGGAGCCATATTCAGGGTCAAGTTCCATTATTGCGACATTTGCGGCTATTGCGGTGCTGTCGCTGCCGCCGGTGGCAATGTGTACGGTACTTTTCTGGATGGCGAGGATATGTACGCCAAAGAGTTGGCTACAGGAATGGTCTCCCCTTCCGTCATCGTGATCGGCAACGAGGCCAAAGGGATTTCCGCCGAGGTCGGCAAATTTGTGACTGACAGGCTTTTCATACCATCCTGGCCTCGTGACGAGAGAGGATCGGAGTCTCTCAACGCCGCTGTAGCCACCGCAATCACCATAGCTGAGTTCCGCCGCAGGGTGTGAAAAGTGGCTCCTGAGGCAAATCTTGTCCATATATTCCAAGAATATTCAGCGGATTTTTCGTAATTTGCGGTTCGTTAGCAAATACGGAAGCAAATGAACGAAGAATCCTTGATGCGGTCCAGAATCCGGAAGATTCTGATGATCTGCAGCAACTACGACGCATTCGCCCTTGAGGAGGACGGACGCATTGAGAATCAGGTCAAGAACGAGTATCGTGAGCTTAACCTGAGCAATCCTCCTAAATTCATCTGGGCAAACTCATCGGCACAGGCCAGGGATATTATCGGTTCCGAAGAGGATATCGATATGATCATCTGTATGTACAACGAGCAGGACAAGGAGATATTCCCGTTCGCTTCGCGGTTGAAGGATGAGGGGCGAGGGATCCCGTTCATTCTTTTGATCCACTACTCCAAGGCGGTAAGACAGAGGGTGTTGGAGTCTCCGCATCCTGGTGTGGACTTTGTGTTCAGCTGGCACGGGAACGCTGATCTGATTCTGGCCATTGTCAAGTTACTGGAGGATGCGGCCAACGCGGAGAACGATGTGTTCGAGGTCGGTGTCAAAGGCATCCTTCTTGTCGAGGACTCAATCCGTTACTATTCGAACTATCTTCCTGAGCTATACAAGATTGTGCTCACGCAAAGTCGGGAGTTTTTGACTGAATCCTTGAACGATGACCAGAAGAAATACCGAAAAAGATCCAGGCCGAAGATATTCCTGGCCACTTGCCTTGAGGAGGCTATCGCTTATTTTGAGAAGTACAGGAGGAATCTTCTGGGTGTCATTTCTGATGTCGGAATGGTCTTCCATAAGGGGGATGACCCTAAGACTGAGAAACTTGACGCCGGCATCGACCTGGTGAGAATCATCCGTGAATATGATCCCCTGATGCCTGTCCTGCTGCAATCCTCGCAGGGCAGCGTGGCGGAGACAGCCTCCACACTTGGGGTCGGATTCCTGAAGAAATATTCAAGCACGCTTTTCCTCCAGCTCGGGGATTACATGAAGGAGGAGTTCGGCTTCGGGGACTTTGTGTTCAGGGACTCTAACGGAGTGGAATGCGGAAGGGCCGCCAGCCTTTCCCAGCTGGAGAAGATCATTTACGATATTCCGGATGCCGTGCTGATGAGCAACACTTCCAGGAATATGTTCTCGAAGTGGCTGTATGCAAGAGGGTTGTTCAATCTTGCGGAGACATTCAGGGCCGAGCATCACACAAATGCCGGAGAGTTCAGAGAGTTCCTTCTGGACAACATACAACGTTACCACAGGAGCATCGGGCAGGGAATCATCTCGGAATTCCATAAGGATTCCTATCAGGATTATTACTGGTTCTCCCGCGTCGGCGAAGGCTCACTTGGAGGCAAGGCAAGAGGCTTGGCTTTTCTCAATCATCTTGTCCAGAAATATTCATTGTCAGAGAAATATGATGACTTGCGAGTGTCAATCCCTCGTACCATCGTGCTGACGACGGATTGGTTCGACAAATTCATCGTTGAGAATGGCCTGCAATATGTGATTGACTCGGAACTGTCTGATGATGAGATTCTTTCTGAATTTGTGGCATCCACGCTTCCGGAAGAGTTGACTCAGAACCTCAAGGCTTTTCTGGCCACGGTTGACAGTCCTCTGGCGGTGCGTTCAAGTTCCAAGTTGGAAGACAGCAACTATCAGCCTTTCGCAGGAGTGTACGCAACTTATATGTGCCCTCCGGTGGAAAACAAGGACAGGATGCTGCGTGAACTCGGCAAGGCAATCAAGAGCGTCTATGCCTCGACATTCTTCAAGGGCAGCCGTAACTACATCCAGGCCAGCGGAAACCTGCTTGGAGAGGAGAAGATGGCTGTGATCGTGCAGACAATCTGTGGAACGGTCCACGGGCACGATTTCTATCCGATGATGTCCGGTGTGGGACGTTCGCTGAACTCCTACCCTATAGGATCCGAAAAAGCCACCGACGGTGTACTGAACGTTGCTTTCGGTCTGGGAAAGACCGTTGTGGACGGCGGCCGCACCTTGCGTGTTGACCCTCTGCACCCCAAGAAGATTCTCCAGTTGTCCAATCCTAAACTGGCGCAACGGGACACGCAGAACGAAATGTTCGTGCTCGATCTGCGACCTTCGGCCTTTAAGATTTCAAAAAACGACGGAGTTAATCTCAGGAGGATCACGGTGGCGGACGCGCTTACTGAATATGACCGTCCGGAACTGGTGGCGTCCACCTATAACGCATTGGATGACAGGATGGTGCCTGGCATAGGAATCAGAGGAGCAAGGGTGGTTTCCTTCGATGGAATATTCCAATACGACCGTTTTCCTCTGGCAAAGGCTCTCTCGGAGATTATGTCAATATGCCGGGATGAGCTGATGAGCGAGGTCGAGATCGAGTTCGCTGTGGATCCGGTCAAGTCTTCGGCGGGAAAAGTAGCTGACCTTAAGCTGCTTCAGGTCCGTCCAGTCTCCAGCGGAATCGGTTCGCAGACTTCCACGATAGAGGATGCCGAGGCGATTGTGTCCAATAAATTGATACGCAGTGACAACGCTTTGGGCAACGGGTATTTCACGGAGTCGTCCCACATTGTGGTAATCCGTCCGGAATCGTTCGACAAGATGCAGACCGCGTTGATGGCGGAGGAGATTTCGGAGATCAACGCCCGGTTCGCCGCCAAGGGAGAGACATATTTCCTGGTAGGTCCCGGACGTTGGGGATCGTCGATTCCAACCCTTGGAGTGCCAGTGGCCTGGACAGATATCTCGGCCGCGAGGATGGTTGTTGAATATGGCATTGATGGATTCCGGATAGACCCAAGTCAAGGCACGCATTTCTTCCAGAACATCACCTCTCTCGGAGTAGGCTACCTTTCGGTCGATCAATATGCTGGCTCGGGAATGATTGATTTTGACGCGCTTGCGAGACTGGATTGTGAATATAACGGCAAGTTCGCCAAGGTAATGAAGGTTGACGGACTCACTGGATTCATTGACAGAAACAAAGGCAAGGCTTTGATCGGATTTTAGTTATGGGTAAAATGATCATCTATCAAGTTCTCCCGAGGCTGTGGGGAAAGGGAAAGTTCTCGGAGTTCGATTCCGAGACGATGTCGTATTTCAAATCGCTGGGAGTCAGCCACGTTTGGTACACAGGTGTGATCCGGCACGCCACAACGGTCTCGGCAGAAGGGTGCCCGGCATCCGACAGCCAGATTGTCAAAGGTGCGGCCGGTTCGCCTTATGCGATTACCGACTACTATGATGTGAACCCATATCTTGCTGACAATCCGACTGAAAGAATGACTGAATTCGAGGCTTTGTTGAAGCGAAGTCACGATGCCGGACTCAAGGTCATCATTGATTTCGTTCCTAACCACGTGTCGCGGGATTACGGCAAGGTCGGTCTGGTTCACCCTGAGATCAAGCCATTGGGTTCCGATGACGATCCGACTGTCCATTGGCGGCCGGAGAACGATTTCTATTACTATCCCGGCCAGCCGTTAAGGCTGCCTTTTGACAGGCAGACATATTACGAGAATCCTGCCAAGGCCTCAGGCAACTGTTTTTCGCCCTCCCCTTCCGTGAATGATTGGTATGAGACCATCCGATTGAATTACTGTGATTTCCACACTGAGACTTGGGACAGGATGTACGAGATTGTGCGCTATTGGTGCGGCAAGGGAGTGGACGGTTTCCGCTGCGATATGGTTGAGATGGTGCCGTGGCAGTTCTTCCAGTGGCTGATCGGGAGGATAAAGACCGAGTTCCCGGATATGATATTCATTGCCGAGGTTTATCAGAAGGGATTGTATTCCAGATACATAAATGAGGTAGGATTCGATTTTCTCTACGGCAAGTCTTGTCTTTACGATTCCGTAAGGGCGGTAGTGGAAGGTCACGGAACGACCAGAAGCCTGACCTGGAACTGGCAGTTTTTAGGAGATTTGCAGCCGAGGATGCTGAACTTTCTGGAAAACCACGACGAGCAGCGTTTCGCCTCGGATTTCTTCGGCCGTGACGCCCAAAGGACTTTCGCGGCGTTGGGGGCGGGAATATTCCTGAACACGGCTCCGTATATGGTTTATTTCGGGGAGGAGATCGGCGAGCGCGGAATGGATGCCGAAGGGTTCAGCGGACGGGATGGCAGGACGACCATATTCGACTGGTGGAGGATTTCGTCAATCGGAAGGCTGATTGAATATATTCATACAAATGAGGGACTTACGCCGGAAGAGGCTGAGCTGCTTGAGAAGTGGAGGAGGTTTTTGAATATAGCGGCTTCAATTCCGGCGGTGGCATCCGGAAAGACGTTTGACCTTTGCTACTGCAACTATGACTCGCCGGGATTTGATCCGGATCGGCATTTCGCGTTCCTTCGTGGAGATGTCTCCGAGACTTGGTTGTTTGTCTGTTCTTTCGCGGATGGAGGGTCGCTTCGACAGGCTCGGCGACCGGAAGTTATATCCATCCGCATACCAAAGGAAGCAATCGATTATCTTGACATAAAAAACCTCGACCCGGAAACCCGGATCGAGGTCGAAGTGTCATCCGACGACTGTGCGATGGTGAGGATCAACTAACTGAACCTCACATATTCATCGCTTACCAGTTAAGGATCTTCTTGAAGTCATACTCCTCAGGGTTTGCGACGTAAGCCTTGGCGGCCTCGTAGTCAGCCGGAGTGATGTAGTGGCAGATGTGTCCGTAGTAGTTGCGGGCGATTCCACCTTCGATGTCCACGCGGCGAGGAGGAATCTTGCCTTCCTCGTTCTGGAGATCCTTCAGGTAAAGAGGCTGTGCGTTGCCGTTCTCATCGACATAGACCATACATCCGGTCTCACCCTTTGAGAAGAGCTCATAGACTCCGAGAGCGAGTTCGGTGCAGTATGAAAGGTCGTAGGCCACAGGATCCTGGCAACGAACGTCGTAACCGATCTCGACAGGACGGGTCTTCACCTTCATCCCGACCTTCTTGAACTCCTTCTCAAGGATGTCGTTGAAAAGGACAGCCTTGGAGATTTTGCCGAGCTCAGGATGGCCGTGCTCATCGTAGGTCATGTGCACGCCGGTAGCCTTGATGTCCTCTGGCTCAAGATCGTGGAACACACCCTCAGCCACAACGACAGTTCCGTAAGGGATGCCGAGAATCTTTCTCTTGATAATCGCTGAGAGGGTGAGCTTGATGATCTTGTCAACGGTGATCGTGGTGTTGTTGAACATCTCTGGGATGATGGTCATAGGGCAGTGTGTGGCCTCGCCGATTCCGAGGGCAAGGTGACCTGCGCTGCGTCCCATCGCTGAGATGAGAAGCCAGTTGCCTGATGTGCGGGCATCCTCGTAAACGGTGCGGGCGATGTGCGCACCCTCGTCCTTCGCGGAGTTGAATCCGAAGGTCGGTGCGTTGTGAGGCAATGGAAGGTCGTCATCGATCGTCTTAGGGACGTGGATGTTGTGGATCGGATAGTTCTTGGCCTCAAGGAACTTGGCGATCCTGTTGGCTGTGGAGGCTGTGTCGTCACCGCCCACGGTCACGAGAAGCTTCACGTTGTTGTTCTGGAAGAGGGCAAGGTTGAAATTCTGCTCGAAATCCTCGTTGGTCGGCTTGAAACGGCTCATCTGGAGGTAGGAACCACCTCTGTTGAAGTAAGCGTCAGCCTTGAAGAAATCGATGTCTTCGGTGCGGGCCTCCTTACGGAAGAGTCCGGTGTAGCCTTCGTGAAGTCCGATGACCCTGTAACCGTTTGAAAGGAAAGTCTTGGCGACTGAGAACACGACGGTGTTCATTCCCGGTGCCGGGCCGCCGCCGCACAGAATGATGATTGAATCTTTCATATACGAATGATTTAGAAATTTGTATGTTCGTAAAACCGGGCACAAATTTAAGAAACAGTTTTAACTTTTCAAAAAAGTAGTTCAAGGTGAAATTTCGGCCAACTTCTTGATTCTTTTGAACGGAAAGCCGACAATTTTCGTTAAATTTGTATTCTTTACAAAGAACTTTGCTGATATGGATCACGAGCAGGCCAAAATACGTGTCGAGGAACTCCGGAACATCCTCAGGGAGAACAGCAGGCGGTACTATGTGGACAACGCTCCGACGATGAGCGATTTTGAATATGACCACCTGATGCGCGAGCTGGAGGATCTGGAGAAGGAATATCCTGACCTCCTAACTCCTGACTCCCCTACCCAGAAGGTCGGCAGCGACCTTGACCAAAGTATGGGGACGAACGCCGAGCCTGCCGTCCGCAAGGAATTCGCCCAGTACACGCACAAGTACCCGATGCTCTCCCTCGGCAACACGTACAACATCGGTGAGATAGAGGATTTCGTGCGCCGGGCCGAAAAGGATCTCGGAGAGGTGAAGTTCACATATTCCTGCGAGCTGAAGTTCGATGGCACGGCTATCTGCCTGACATACCGGAACGGGAAACTGTTCAGGGCTTTGACCAGAGGTGACGGTGTGGTCGGGGATGACGTGACGGCCAACGCTCTTAAAATCAGTAATATTCCCGAAAAATTGAAAGGTACCGGCTGGCCGGAGGAGTTTGAGATCAGGGGCGAGGTGCTGATGCCGTACGATTCATTTGACCGACTGAACAAGGAGCGCGAGGACAATGAGGATCCGCCTTTCGCCAATCCGAGGAACGCGGCCTCTGGTTCGTTGAAACTGCTTGACCCGTCCGAGGTCGCGAGGAGAGGGCTGATGTGCACGCTCTATCATATTCCAAGCCAGAGCGTTTCGTTCGCGACGCATAATGACGCGCTGAATGCGGCGGCATCGTGGGGACTGCCGGTTTCCGACAAGAGGAAGATCGTCCACGGAATAGACGAGATTGAGGAATATATCCATTATTGGGACACCGAAAGGAAGTTCCTGCCGTACGCCACGGATGGAATCGTGATTAAAATCAATGAGTTGGCTTACCAAAGTGCGCTTGGCTACACCGCCAAGTCGCCGCGCTGGGCGGTCGCTTTCAAGTTCCAGGCGGAGGAGGCGCACACGAAACTGCTCTCAATCACCTATCAGGTCGGTCGTACTGGAGCCGTGACTCCGGTCGCCAATCTGGCTCCTGTCCAGCTGGCCGGTACGGTTGTTAAGAGGGCAACCCTTAACAATCAGGACTTTATCTCGCAGATGGACATCAGAGTCGGCGACACAGTGACGATCATCAAAGGCGGTGAGATCATTCCTAAGATCATCGATGTAGATCTCTCGCTCAGGCCGTCGGACGCTGTCAGGCCGGTTTTCCCGGAGGTGTGTCCGGACTGCGGGACGGCGTTGGTCAAGGAAGATGACGAGGCCAAGTGGTTCTGTCCGAACATTGACGGCTGCCCTACCCAGATAAAGGGCAAGCTGGTTCACTTCCTCAGCCGCAAGGCGATGAATGTGCTTGCTGGAGACGCGACGATCGAGCAGATGTACAACCTCGGGCTTGTCAGGACCCCTGCGGACTTCTATTCATTGACCAAAGGGCAGTTGCTCTTGCTGGACGGATGGAAGGAACGCTCGGCCGCACGTTTTCTTAGCAGTCTTGAGGCATCAAAGAAAGTGACGTTTGACCACGTGTTGTTCGCCCTTGGCATCCGTTATGTCGGAGAGACCACGGCAAAGGAGATCGCACGTCATTTCGGGAATATAGACGCGATCGCAACCGCCACAAAGGAACAGTTGCTTGAGGTCCAGGATGTCGGCGAGGTGATCGCTGACAGTGTTTTCGAATATTTCCGAGATTCCAGGCATCTTGCTGACATCGAAAGGCTAAAGGCGGCCGGAATCCGGTTCTCAATGGAGGCGAAGACCGCCGCGTCAGACGCCTTGGCCGGAAAGACGATTGTGATTTCAGGAAACTTCAGCGTCTCAAGGGACGAGATGAAGCGGCTGATCGAGGCCAACGGAGGCAAGAACAGCTCTTCCGTAAGCGGAAAGACCTCATACCTTTTAGCAGGAATCAAACCGGGGCCGGAGAAGATGAAAAAGGCCGGAGACCTTGGCGTCAGAATCATCAGCGAGGAAGAGTTCAGGAATATGCTCCCTCAGGCCGCCGGCGGCACCGCCGCAAAGGAGCAGAATGTTGAACCGGACCTGTTCTCAGGAATGTTTTAATTGAATATTAATGCTTAAGGTTTTGATAAATAACATTGTGCGTTGGTCGCGGAGGACGGTGAAGTTCTTCCGTGAGGACATCTGGGACATCGAGGTGACGGAGTTGTCCAAGGCCAAGGCACGGTTTGTCAACCTGAGCAGGACCGTCACAAAGACGTTCAAGGATTTCGCGGACCACGCCATAGGATTCCAGACCGTGGCTCTGAGCTATTTCTGCACTATGGCTTTCGTGCCTTTCATCGCTGTCGCGTTCGCTGTCACCAACGGTTTCGGTCTCGCGGACAAACTGAAGGAGGTTCTCTATTCGGCCAATGTCAATCAAGGAATCATCGACACCGTGCTCAATTCCGCCGACAAAATCCTTTCTTCGGCTACCAACGACATTTTCGGACTTGTCAGCGCCTTGACTTTCGTCTGGCTCGTCATCTGGATGATGATGCGCGTGGAGACCGTCTTCAACAATGTGTGGAGAGTCAGGAAAAGGCCGTTCATAAAGAGTTTCGGATTCGATCTCGTCCTGCTGTTCCTGACCCCGTTCGTGGTGTTGATCCTATATTCAGGAACGATCGTGTACTCGCACGTTCTGGATCTGATTCCAAACTGGATCGGGGTCACTGCTTCGATAAAGTCTTTCCTTGGCTGGGTCATCACGGGTGTCGTGGCCACTTTGATATTCTCCGCTATGTACAAGTATATTCCTGCCGTGGACGTGAAATATTCCAATGCCTTCAAGGCCGCAGTCATAGCTGGCGTGGCGTTCACGGCGCTGCAATATCTTTACCTTGAGACACAGGTGTTTGTGATGCGCCTCAACGCGGTTTACGGAACAATCGCCGCCATTCCCCTCTTTATGGTTTGGATGAGGTTCGGATGGCTTATAATAATGTACGGAGCACAGTTTTCATACACTTTCCAGACTTTGGAGGAATGCGACGGCACTTCCACAGGTTTGGATTGTGACAAAGATTTGGTTGAAATATGAGTTTCTCACAATTCACAGAACAAGACTACGAACTGATTCGTCAGAGTTACGCACAGCTTAAGGCCGCGGCGGAGAAACGCTGCGCGAACCAGCAGGAGCTGGACGTGGTCCAGAAAGCGTTCGATTTCGCGAATGAAGCCCATAAGAATGTCCGCCGTCGCTCTGGCGGGCCATACATAATCCATCCTATCGAGGTAGCAAAAATTGTCGTGAGCGACATCGGGCTTGGGTACAAGTCCATCGCGGCCGCCTTGCTCCACGATGTCGTGGAAGACACTGACTATACGGTGGATGACATACGCAAGCTCTTCGGTGACAAGATCGCAAGTCTTGTGGACGGCCTGACCAAGATCAAGAACGTGCTCGACAACGAGGACCGCAGCAAGAAACTCAATGATGCCAACGCCAAGAGCCTTCAGGCGGAGAACTTCAAGCGGATCCTGCTGACGTTGAACGATGACGTGCGGGTCGTGCTGATAAAGCTCGCCGACCGCCTCCACAATTGCCGCACGATTGAGTATATGCCTGAATACAAGCGGGATAAGATTCTCAGCGAGACGATGTTCATATTCATTCCCCTCGCCCATCGCCTCGGCCTTTACGAGATAAAGTCCGAGATGGAGAACATCTGGCTGAAGTACAAGGAACCTGACGCTTACAAGGAGATCAGCGGGTTGATCAACAGCAATCTTAGCGGCAGAGGCAAGCAGATAGACGATTTCATAACTCCTATAGACGAGGCCTTGAAAAAAGCCGGATTCAATTTCGAGATCCGCAAGCGGGTCAAGACTCCATATTCGGTCTGGCACAAGATGCAGACAAAGAACATCACCTTTGATCAAGTCTATGACCTTTATGCTCTGAGGATTGTCTTCACACCGCCGGCAGACACCAAGGAAAGCGAGCGCGACCAGTGCTACCACATATTCTCTATAATAACAGGAATATACCGCTACAAGCCGGATCGTGTACGCGATTGGGTGAAGCATCCGAAAAGCAATGGCTATGAGGCGCTTCACTGCACCCTGATGAGCGACAGGGGAATATGGATTGAGGTCCAGATCCGCTCGAAGCGGATGGATGACATCGCCGAGAAGGGCATCGCCGCCCATTGGACCTACAAGCAGGAGGGCTACATCAGCGAGAACGACAGCGAGATGGACAAGTGGCTGGCCAAGGTGAAGGAGATCCTTGTCAATCCGGACGTGAACGCGCTGGAACTGCTTGACATAATACATAATGACCTGACCAGCAGCGAAATCACTGTGTTCACCCCTAAGGGAGACCAGAAATCCATCCTGAAAGGCGCCACAGCGCTTGACTTCGCCTATAGCATCCACACTGAGATCGGTAACAAGGCTATAGCCGCGAAGGTGAACATGAAGCTTGTGCCCCTTTCCCATGTGCTCAGGAGCGGAGATCAGGTGGAGATCATCACCGCGGAGGTTGAACGTCCAAAACGCGAATGGCTTCAGTTCCTTCAGACCAGACATGCGAGGAACGTTGTCATAGACTATTTCAAAGGACATAAGAAAGAACTTGCCGAACTGGGCAGGAAAATGCTCTCGGAGCAGCTTGAGTCACTTGGCTATAGAATGAACAATGACTCCATAGAGATTCTTTTGGAGCATTTCGCGATACCTGGAGGGAATTCCGAGGAGATGTTCTTCAGGATAGGGGTTGGCATTCTGAAGCTAGGCGACCTTTCGGAGGTTTTGGCTTCAGGCAAGGCGGACAAAAGCCATTCCTGGTCTTTCCCTTGGTTCGGAAAGAGGAAGGAGGCCACGAGAAAGGAGAAGAGTGATTATGTCATCGCATCCTGTTGCCGGCCTATCCCAGGAGACCCGGTCATCGGCATCAAGTCTCCTGACGGAACGGTGACAGTGCACAAGAAATCGTGCCCGGTGGCTGACAGCATCGCCTCCAAGCATGGAGACTGGGTTGTCGCGCCTCAGTGGGAGGATGATGACAGCCAATCTTTTCCGGTGCGCCTCTCCATCAAGGGAGTTGACCGGGTCGGTCTGCTGAACGAGATCTCCCGCTACATCTCTCTGGTCATGGGAGTGAATATGCGCAAGGTCTATCTGAGTACCGATGAAGGAATATTTTCCGGCTACATAGATCTTTATGTCCACGACAAGGCCGCCATGGAGAGGATGATCCGCAGGTTGAATTCCATAGATGGTATAAAAAGTGTGGTCAGAACCGAGATCTGAGCCTGATTTTTGAATATACACGATCCGCGATGAAAAAATTTCTTACAAGATTTTTCCCTTTGGTTCCGGCGATGACGCTTCTGGTGCTTTCCGTTTTCCAGCCGTCATGCGCCAACACGACACAGGCTCCCACAGGTGGACTCAAGGACACTATCCCGCCTGTGGTCAGAAGGGTTGTACCTCAGCCGGGGGCGGTTTCCGTTCCTGTACATGGAACCAAGGTTGCGTTCACATTCGATGAATATGTCACTGTCAAGGATCCGAAAGGCATCTATCTCTCCCCTCCTCAGCAAAAAAGTCCGAAATACAAGATGAGAGGCAAGACGGTGATTGTCTATTTCGAGGAAGACCTGCTTCCGAACACGACATACACCCTTGACTTGACAGGAGCGATCGCCGACAATAATGAAGGGAATATGTTCCCTGGATTCACCACGGTGTTCTCGACAGGAGACTCTATAGATTCAATGTACATTACCGGCCTTGTTCAAGACTGTAACACATTGATGCCGATCAAAGGGGCCACCGTCATGCTTTATAAGGATCAGAGGGATTCAGCGGTCTTTCTTGAACGTCCTGTCGCGGCGGTGAAAACCGATGACTGGGGCTATTTCGCTCTCCAGAATATTCAGGACACTGTGTTCCGCGTCTATGCCATCGTGGACGGCAACGGTAACAACATCTACGACCCCGATGAGGACAGGATAGCGTTTCTGGACACTTTGTTCAGGCCTGTGAATGTGGTGAACGACAGTGTGGCGGAATTGAAAAAGTTTGACATGAAGGACACCGTCGCATGTCAGTCCCGAAAGGCGGAACTCAGGCTTAATGTGTTCAGGGAAAGGCCTTCCAAGCAAATGCTGATGAACAATAAGAGAACAGGCGACAGGGCCGGCTATGTAACATTCATGGCTCCGGACACCAGGATTGATTCCCTTTGGTTCCAAGGATTTCCGGCCAAGGATGTCATCACTGAGTTCAACATCGAGAAAGACAGCCTCCTTCTCTGGCTTAACAATCAGAGACCGATGCCAGACTCCCTTCATCTTTGGGTGAAATATTGGAAGACGGACACTCTTGGTGTTCTGGCTCCTGTGACTGAGAAGGTCAGCCTTGTGGATGAGAACAAACCCAAATCCAGGGCCGCCCGCAAGAAAATCGAGCACAAGGACACGATCTGCGGCCTGAGTCTGAAAGCCACGCCGGAGACCTTCGAGCAAAACGGAATCACGCTGGAATTCGATTATCCACCGATCCTGGGAGCTTTCGACTCGCTGGTTTTCAAATCGATAAATCCAAGACAGAAAGAACAGGTCGAGAAATTCAAGATAGAACGCGATTCGCTGAACCTGAGAAAATACAACATCACCCCTCAAATCAAGATCCAGACGGGCTATGAATATACTTTCAAGGTTCCGGAAAGAGCCTTCAAGGACATCAACGGGTATTGGAACGACAGCACTGAGGTCAAAGTCTCGCTCCCGAACGATGACAATCTGAGCCACTTCAAGCTGACGCTTACAGGTGTGAACGGCAACAAATACATCATAGACCTTCTTGATGAGAGGAAATCCGGCATTATTCGCAGTTATGTTATTGAGTCAGACTCTGTCTTGGAGTTTCCGTACCTAAAGAAAGGAAAGTATTCCCTCAGGATCACTGAGGATCTCAACCGCAACGGTATAGTGGATTCCGGAAACCTTCTTGCCCATAGGCAGCCTGAAAAGGTGAAGTTCCTGATGACGAAGGACAGCGATCTGTTCGATATTCCGGAAAGAAGCGAGATAGAACAGGAACTGGATCTGGCGACATTCTTCAAATAATGACACTAAACATGAGGACAATCAAATATATTCTTACAGCGTTCGCCATCTTGGTCTGTTCAGTGGCCATCGGGCAGAATCCGGTGGATACGGTCAATGTCCAGTCCAAGGTGAAGTCCCGGGGCCGTGTGCGTAAGGTCAAGCCGGAACCTGTGCTTTTGGACAGTCTGAAGGCACCGGCGGAGGCGTATTCAGACGCGTATCTGGACACAGTCAAGCTCAACCGGGTCTTTGAGGTGAACGACTATTCCCTGATCGGAGTGGAGTATGGAGTGTCGTTCAGCCGTATGTCTTTCAATCCGGCGTATTCTCAGACGACATTGTTCTCTCCGAACACTTTCGGAATATTCTACACCCGCTATGGCAAGATGTTCGGGTATATGCCTTATTTTGGTTTCAAGGTAGGCTTGCGGTACAGCCATGAAGGCTATAAGTTCAAGGAAGACAAAGACACAAAGGTCACTCCAAGCATCGAGAATGCGACTCAGGCTATCATGGATGTGGCGGAGATTCCGTTCATGGCTCATCTCCATCTTGACGGCCTTCACTACAAAGTTATGGCGGAGGCTGGAATCTATGGCGGCTATAGACTGAATATCAAACGTACAGGTGATTATGTAAGTGAATCTTTGGTCAATTCATTCAAAGACACCGACCGAAGGCTTGATTACGGAATCTGCGGCGGAATTGGTTTCGGACTTGTCTTCGATCCTGTCGAGTTCCACATAAACGCCAATGTAAGATATTCCTGGGGAACCATCTATGATCCTGATTACTACAGCAAGGATTACTATCGTTTCGCATACCCGTTTGATATCATGGTGACAGCGGGAATGTATTTCCAACTGACAAGAAGAACAGGCCGCGGCAAGGCTCAGCTGAGACGTGAGGCTTATCAACAGGTTTATTATCCAACGCAGAATGAGAACATTGACGGCAAAGGCAGGTAATGTCCTGATCGGAGCGGGCAACCCGATTGTTGTCCAGACGATGTGCAACACCCACACTTCAGATGTGGACGCGACGGTTGCACAGTGTGTCAGACTTTATGAGGCTGGCTCGGAAATGATCCGCATAACCGTGCCGGGACCCGCAGATGTGGAGTGTGTGAAGTCCATTAAATCCCGGTTGAAGGAACTTGGAATCAATGTACCGATAGTGGCGGACATCCATTTTTCCTCACAGACAGCGATTATGGTCGCTCCGTTTGTGGAGAAGGTCAGAATCAATCCCGGAAATTTCCACAGGGACCACAATGAAGCCCGTAAACAGTTCGCCAGACTCATCGAAGTCTGCCGGGAAAATGGAACGGCAATACGTATCGGTGTCAATCACGGATCTTTGGGTGACTACATCACAAATCTATACGGCAACACTCCGGAAGCGATGGCCAAAGCTGCCTTGGAATGGTTGAAGATGTGTGAAGATGCTGATTTCCATAATGTTGTGGTGTCGCTAAAATCGAGTAACACTATTGTTATGGTCGAAGCGTACCGAAAACTTATGGCCGCGATGAAGGAAAAAGGGGTGATTTACCCTCTTCACGTCGGTGTGACCGAGGCTGGCAACGGGGACAGCGGCAGGATCAAGTCTTGTGTCGGGATATCTACCCTTTTGTCTGAAGGAATCGGTGATACGGTGCGCGTCTCTCTGACCGAGGATCCGGAGGATGAACTTCCAGCCGCACGTTATCTTGCAGCGCGTTATGGGCACAAGATTGTCTCCTCTATGACTTCCATAAGCCTTCAGGGACGCAAGGCTGTCGCTGTTTACGATGCCCCATCTCGGGAAACACTTTTGTTAGATGTCGCATGCGATTTCGGCAAGAGGCTGTTGGACAAGACTTTGGACGAGCTCGAACTCACTGGCACGTACGTGGACGATACCGGCGACAAGATTTCGATTCAGGAATCCGGCCTTGGCGCCTATCTGGTCGATGAATTGATGCAGGCGGCGAGAAGACGCTTCTACAAACCGGAATATGTCGCCTGCCCTGGATGCGGGCGAACTATGTACGACCTTCAGAAAGCGTTTGAGGAAGTTAAAGCGAGAACCTCTCATCTTAAGAACACTGTGATCGCCGTGATGGGCTGCATAGTGAACGGTCCCGGCGAGATGGCCGACGCCGATTGGGGATATGTCGGCGAAGGCAACCACAAGGTCACCATCTATAAAGGAAAGACTCCCGTGCTGAAGCATATTCAGGACACGGAAGCCGTGGATCGTCTTGTTGAACTGATCGAGAAAGATCAGTAGTAAATTATTTAAGCTCAGCGATAACCGTTTCGCAGGCTCTGGTGAAATCACCTTCCTTCACCTTGACATCAGCGTCAAGCGGAAGGAATATGTCGATTCGTGAGCCGAACTTGATGATCCCACACTGCTGCCCCCTCTCAACCTCGTAATTCTCTTTCGAGTAGCAGACAATCCTTCTGGCGAATGTGCCGGCTATCTGCCTGAACAGAATCTCACCGTGCTCATTGCAGATCGCCGTGGACGAATGCTCATTCTTTTCCGAGGCCTTTGGCAGGAAGGCAAGCAGATACTTTCCCGGATGATATTTATAGTAGGAAATCACCCCGTCCATCGGCCAGAAGTTAGTGTGGACATCGAAGAAGTCCATATATATCGACACCTGGATGCGGTCGTCCTTGAAATATTCCTTCTCATAGACCCGGTCCACGATCACAACCTTGCCGTCGGCGACGGAAGTTATCATCTTGCTGTCTCCCTCCGGTATCACCCTTTCCGGAACCCTGTGGAACCAGAAAACGAAGAAAGCAAAGGCGAGCAGGATGACCGTGATCGGGATTGAAATGAACAGATTATGTATGAATATCCACGTGCACGCTATCAGGACCGCTATCACAGCCCAGTTGATGCCTATCGTTCCGTGCGAGTCCTTATCAACTATTATCTTCTTCATATCGCTTGTATATTCATTAATTGATTATCAAGTTATTATTAATTATAGCAGATCAAAGATCGCCAGATAGATCGCCCCGAACGGCATCGCCATCAACGTGCTGTCGAACCTGTCCAGAAAGCCTCCGTGTCCAGGGATGATTTTTCCAGAGTCTTTGACTCCGTACACTCTTTTCCATTGAGACTCAAACAGGTCGCCATAGACTCCGGTCACGGACATTATAAATGACAGGATGAGGCAGTGGATGAGAGGAAACTTCAATATTCCGAACTCATAAAGAGCGAACGCCGCCAGAACCGAACTGACAAGTCCGCCAATGAATCCGATCCAGGTCTTCTTTGGCGACACGGACGGAAAGAGTTTTTGCGGGAATATCTTGCCGAGAGATATTCCGAAGGCGAACGCCCCGACATCCGAGCACCATATTATGATGAAAAAGCAAAGGAGCAGGTTGCCGCTGAAGTTCCCGGCCTTGTCAAAGGCGATGAGGTTTGATAGCGCTATCGGAACCGCGATGTACAAAAGCCCAGTGTAGATGTTCGAGAATTTGCCGTATTCATCCTTGTCCTTGACGTACAGTGAGTTGATCATCACGATGAAGATCGGAACCATCGCGAAGGCCACGAATCTTATCGGAATATGATAGGAAGCCGTGGCGAACAGCAGTCCGAAAAGGAAGATCGCGGCGATGATCGCCAGCACCTTAGAGAAGGTGTAGCTGTTCCCCATCGTGATGTGGTAGAATTCCAGCAGCATCACGGACATTATGAATATTATCAGTCCGGCGAACAGGAACTTATTGAACATCAGGCAGGCCAACATCGCAAGGATGAAGACCACGCCTGAAATGGATCTGACGACAACGTTATTCATTTCCAGCCTCGGTTATCTGTGTGTCACTCTCGGTTGCCTGAGCCTTGGCAGGTTCCGCATCCTCAGCTGGTTTCACCTTCGGACCGAAAATCTTCTCGATGTCCTCGGCGAAGATCACCTCTTTCTCAAGGAGAATCTGAGCCATCTTGACGAAGCCTTCCTTATGCTCGGTCAGAATCCTGTAGGTTCTGTCGTGAATCTCTTTGACAAGATCCTTAACCTCCTGGTCCATAAGCTCGGCGGTCTTCTCGCTGTAAGGCTTGGTGAGGTCGTAGCCCTTTGATCCGGTCGAATCATAGAACGAAACCTCGCCGACCTTCTCGCTCATACCATAGTACTGGACCATATTGTAGGCCATACGGGTAAGCCTTTCAAGATCGTTGAGCGCTCCGGTTGCCGGCTCGCCGTTGATGATCTCTTCGGCCACACGTCCGCCGATCAAGGCGCACATCTTGTCCATAAGGTATGACTTGGACAAGATCTTTCTCTCGTCCGGAAGGTACCAAGTCAAGCCGAGCGCATCCCCTCTCGGGATGAGACTGACCTTGAACACTGGATCTGAATATGGCAGCAGCCATCCCACAGTAGCATGTCCGGCCTCATGGTATGCCGTCGTCCTCTTCTCCGCCGGAGTCATGATAGAGCCCTTGCGCTCAAGTCCTCCTACAATCCTGTCAACAGCGTCAAGGAAATCCTGACGATCAATCTCCTTCTTGTTTCTTCTTGCCGCTGTGAGCGCCGCCTCGTTGCAGACATTGGCGATGTCCGCCCCGGAGAAGCCCGGCGTGTGCTGGGCCATAAATCCGAGGTCGAAGTCCTGAGCGACCTTGAGGTTGCGTGTGTGAACCTTGAATATCTCTTCCCTTTCCTTCAGTTCCGGAAGATCCACGTGAATCTGGCGGTCGAAACGTCCGGCGCGCAGAAGCGCCTTGTCGAGGATGTCAGCCCTGTTTGTGGCCGCAAGGATTATCACACCTGAATTTGTGTCGAATCCGTCCATCTCGGTAAGAAGCTGGTTGAGAGTGTTCTCTCGCTCGTCATTTGAAGAGAATCCGACATTCTTCCCTCTGGCCCTTCCGACAGCGTCGATCTCGTCGATGAACACGATGCAAGGAGCTTTTTCCTTCGCCTGACGGAACAAGTCACGGACCCTGGAAGCACCGACACCGACGAACATCTCTACGAAATCCGAACCGGAAATCGAGAAGAACGGAACGTTGGCTTCCCCTGCCACTGCCTTGGCCAGCAATGTCTTTCCGGTACCCGGAGGGCCAACCAGAAGGGCTCCCTTAGGGATTTTTCCTCCGAGGGCTGTATATTTCTTAGGATTCTTGAGGAAGTCCACGATCTCCATCACCTCTTCCTTGGCTCCGTACAGACCCGCGACATCCTTGAATGTGACGTTGACCTTCTCCTTGTCGGCGAGCTTGCCGGTGGATTTACCGACATTGAACACTCCGCCGGGACCGCCGCTGCCTCCGCCCATATTCCTGCTGAAGCCACGGAACATCCAGATCCACATAACGATGAGCAGGATCGGGAAAATTATCCATTCAAGGACGTTTGACCACATCCTGCTGTCGTTCTCCATCACGATCTTGACCTGACTCTCGTCCGGAGTAAGCTTGGCGTTCAGCTCACCGAACTCCTTCTCGGCGTCGAACTTGTCGGAGACCAGGAATATGAAATGAGGCGAGCTGGCCGGAACCTTGCCGCCAAACTTGTCAGCATATTTGTTGAGCCTGTCCGGGCGCACGGTGATGTTGCCCTTGAAGTCGTTCCTCACGAAATCAATCTCCTTGATGTCGCCCTTGAGGAACATCTCCTGGACCTCGGCCCATTCTATCTTCTGAGGATTGGCCCCGCTGTTGTTGAGCAGCAGCCAACCTATGCCAAGGATAAGAATAAGGTAAAGCCACGAGAAATTGAATCTCACGCGGATAACCTTCCTTCTTGGATCATTGCCTTTCGGCGAATTTGCGTTATTCGGCATCTGTCTCTGTCTTTTTTGTTTTAGGAACGCGTCTCTCCTTGTATTCCTTGTGCGGAGCGTCGGCCCAGAGCTCCTCCAGCCTGTAGAACTGGCGGTATTCCGTAAGGAATATATGAGCGACGATATCCCCATAGTCCAGGATTATCCAGAAATTATTCTCCAGACCCTGGGTACGGAGAGGCTTTCTGCCTTCCTCCCGCATCTTGTCGATGACATTGTCGGCTATGGCGTTGACGTTGGTGGTGGAGTCAGCGTTGCAGATCATAAAATGGTCAGTGATTGCGGTTCCCAGCGGCCTGAGATCTATGTCAATTACGTTTTGTGCTTTCTTGTCGAGCATAGCGTCGGCCATAACCCGCAAATCGTGTGTAATCATATTGAGAATGTTTTATATTTTTGCAATTACAATCAAATATACAAATATACGACAAATTCTGAACCAATGAAAGAGGAAGTTGACATACAATGGCTCGATGAGGTCGATTCGACCAATAATGAAGCCCTAAGAAATATTTCAGGGATTGACAATCTGTCAGTCCTGGCGGCTCTGCATCAGACCTCAGGGCGTGGCCAGCGGGGTAATTCATGGTCCGCACGGCCCGGAGAAAACCTCACATTCTCTCTGGTGATGAAGTTTGGGGACGGAGCCTATCCGCCATTGAAGGCCTCAAGGCAGTTCCCGATAAGCCGGAGCGTCACCTTGGGCGTGCTTGATTACCTTGAATATGAAGGGATTGTGGCCACGGTCAAATGGCCGAACGACATCTATGTCAGGAACAGGAAAATATGCGGAATACTCATTGAGAACACCCTTTGCGGAGACTCCCTGACGGCAAGCGTCATCGGAATCGGCCTGAATGTCAACCAAAAGGAGTTTCCGCCACAACTTTTGAACCCCGTCTCGATGGCGATGCTGACCGGCAGGGAATATGATCTCAAAGACCAGCTTCCCAAACTTTGCCGCTTCCTGAAAAGGAGGCTTGGACACTACGACAACGCTGAGGAATATGTCAGCAGACTCTACCGCGTCGGCACTTTCAATGAATATGTAGTCTGCTCGACAGGCGCGTCAATACGTGCGAGAATCGTTGGTGTCACCGACCGTGGCCTGCTCTGTCTCGAAACAGAAAAAGGCGAACGTTTAGAGTTCGCCTTTAAGGAAATAAGCTATGTTATCTAACGAAGCTCAGCAACAGCCTTGGCAGGATCCTCCGCCTTGAATACCGAACTTCCGGCCACAAGCATTGTCGCTCCGGCTTCGGCCAGAATCCTTGCGTTGGCGGATGACACCCCGCCGTCAACCTCGATGTCCTTCACGACTCCCCTTCTGTCCATCTCTGCCTTCAGAGTTTTGATCCTTTCGATGGATTCCGGGATGAATTTCTGTCCCCCAAATCCGGCGAATACCGACATTATCAGGAAGAAGTCCACATCCTCGATGTATGGGAAAAGCCTTTCGACGGGCACATCCGGGTTGATCGCAAGTCCGGCTTTCGCTCCACAGGCTTTGATCATCCCTATGATCTCCTTTGGATCCTTGCCGGCCTGGTCAGCGGCCTCCAGATGGAAGCTTATCAGGTTCGCTCCGCATTTGGCGAATCTTTCGATGTACTTGTCCGGATTGATGATCATCAGGTGGACGTCCATCGGGACGGTCACGGCCTTGGCGATCGCCTCCATCACCGGAAACCCGAACGAGATGTTCGGTACGAGACTGCCGTCCATCACATCGATGTGGATCAGGTCGGCGTTCCCGTTGACCATCCTGATGTCCGGCTCCAGATTGAGGAAATTGCCGGATAGTATTGAAGGGGCTATCTTTACCATATTATTCAAAATTCGTGACGACATCGACAAGATGCTCGGTGAACTTGTCAAGGGACGCAAGCTCAAGCTTCTCGCCCGGAGCGTGCACACCCCTGAGGGTCGGACCGAAGGAAATCATATCCAGATCCCCGAACTTCTCCCCGAAAAGTCCACACTCAAGTCCGGCGTGAATGGCCTTTACCTCCGGCTCGCATCCGAACAGTTTCTTGTACGAATCCACACACACGCGCAGAATGTGGGAATCGAGGTTCGGCTTCCACCCTGGATATTCAGAAAGATGGGTCACTTCGGCTCCGGCGAGCAGGAAGTTGGCCTCCACCTTGGCGGCCATCATCTTTCTTGCCGAACCGGTCGAGCTGCGCTGGCTTGTGATGACCTCGATCCTTCCCTGCTTGTTCATCCTTACGGCCGCCAGGTTTGTCGAAGTCTCCACGAGTCCCGGAATGTCCTGGCTCATAGTCTCGACTCCGTGCGGGCAGGCGAAGAGAGATGCGATCAGCCTCCTTGCGACATCGCTCTGGATCGGCTTCTCGGTGCATCTGTACGTCTCGCCGCTGAAGCTCAAATCTGGATCCGTCCTGAAATATTCATTCCTCAGATCCTTGCCGAACGAGGTGAGTCTCGCGATTGTGGCGTCCGCGTCCGGAACGGTGATGATTGCCTCGCACTCCCTCGCTATCGCGTTCGGCTTGTTGCCGCCTTTCAGCATAACAAGCTGAAGTCCATAAGCCATTTCTGAATATAGGAAACGCGCCATCTGCTGCACCGTGTTCGCGCGGCCCTTGTTGATGTCATCTCCGCTGTGTCCGCCGAGCGCTCCGCCGATCTCCAGTCTTACCGGCTTATAGCCTTCTTTGAAATCTTCTTGTTTGTAATTGAACACGGCTGTCGTGTCAAGGCCGCCGGCGCAACCGATGAACATCTGCCCCTCATCCTCAGAGTCAAGATTGATGAGAGTCCTGCCGGTGAAGAAGCCCGGTTCCATTCCGAAGGCCCCGTCCATTCCGGTCTCCTCAGAGATGGTGAACACGCACTCGATCTTCCCCATCGGAAGGTCACTGTCCAGAAGCGCGAGCATCGCGGCGACACCGATTCCGTCATCGGCTCCGAGCGTGGTGTCCTTGGCGACCATCCAGCCATCCTCGATGACATATTCAATAGGATCCTTGAGGAAGTCGTGCTGAACGCCGCTTCTTTTCTCGCAGACCATATCCTGATGTCCCTGAAGAACGAGCGTAGGCACATTCTCCTTGCCTTTGCTGGCTTCCTTGACTATGCAGACATTGTTTGTCTTGTCGGTTTTGCATTCAAGATGCCTCTCCCCGGCGAAACGCTGAAGAAAGGCAGTCATCGGCTCTTCGTGTCCGGACTCCCTTGGAATCCGTGTGATTTCCTTGAAGATTGAGAGTACTTTTTCTGAATTCATTTGGCACCTTTATTATCTTGCCACAGGCACAAGCATCTTTTCTATGTCGGTCACGTATTGCTTGAACATCTTGTCTGTTGTCATAAGGTCCGACACAGTCGTGCAGGCGTGCAGCACTGTAGCGTGGTCTTTCCCTCCAAGTTCCATACCAATCGTTGACAGGGAGCAGCCGTTTATGTGGTTGCGGCTCATGTACATGGCTATCTGCCTGGCCTGGACGATCTGCCTCTTCCTTGATTTGGAGAGCAGGGTCTCGCGGGTGATGTTGAAATATTCGCAGACAACTTCCTGAACCTTGTCGATGGAGATTTCATTCCGATCCTCGCTTACGATGTTGCCGGTGACCTGTTCGGCCAATTCCTTCGTGACTTCCTCGTGGCAAAGGGTGGCGTTGGCAATCAGAGAGATAAGCGCTCCTTCCAATTCCCTGAAGTTCGAGCGTATCCTGTTCGCAAGAAGCTCCAGCACCTCATCGCTGACGGATAAACCCTCGCGGACGCATCTTGCCTTCAGCATGGCCAGCCTTGTGTCGTGGTCAGGCTTGGCCAATTCGATGGACAAGCCCCACTTGAAGCGCGAAAGCAGCCTCTCCTCGAAGTTCTTCAAGTCTGCCGGAGAGCGGTCGGAGGTGAACACCAGCTGCTTGCCGGACTGATGAAGATGATTGAATATGTTGAAGAACGCGTTCTGCGAGGCTGGGCCGTTCAGTTCCTGGATGTCATCCATTATGAGGACATCGATCCTCATGTAGAAGGCCATGAAGTCAGTCAGCTTGTTCTGTACACTGACCGCATTGACGTACTGGGTCCTGAACTCGTTGCCGGTGACATAGAGGACAACAAGATCCGGGTAGGCTTCGTGGATGGCGATACCGATCGCCTGCGCGAGATGGGTCTTGCCAAGTCCCGGGCCACCGAAGATGAACAACGGGTTGAACGGAGTCTTGCCAGGCTTGTCTGAGATGCTTATTCCCGCATTGTAGCCCATCTTGTTGCACTCCCCTTTTATAAGGTTGTCAAAGCAATAGACCGGGTTCAGCCTCGGGTTGATCTTGAGTTTCTGGATCCCCGGAAAGACGAACGGACTCGGATTGCCCGATGGCTGGAACGTGTTGATCGTCACCGGCTTGTTCTCCGGTACGTTGCCGTGCGACGCGGTGAATACCATCGCGCGTTCCTTCTGTACAGGATGGATCTTGTAGAGCAGCCTTGCGTCCTGCCCGATCACTCTTCGGAGTGTCATCTTTATTATTGGTAGGAAAGCGTCTTCAAGATAGCTTCTGAAGAAATCGGTCGGAACCTCGACCGTCAATGTAGAGCCTTCGAGAGAAACGGGAACTATAGTCTTGAACCAGACGTCAAACTGTTTCGGTTCAACGTTCTGCTCAAAAATCCTAAGACACTCATTCCAGACAGAGATATGTCTTTCCAGTTCAGCCATTTCTTTAAATGAATTAATTTGAATTATAAGAGAATTGTTCCCTCTTCGTTTTTGCTTGTGCAAAATTGGGGGAAAATTAATTCATAAAAAATCTTTTTTTGTATTGTTTTTGATTTTTATTTTCCTTATATGAACCTACTTTAGCACTAATTAAATTATGTAATATTAACGTAATCAATATTTTACGACTAAAAATTTTCTTAAATCGGCTATTATCAAGCGAGTTATAAATTAGAATTTATCTAAAATAAAAATCCCGTCCCTCCAACGCTTTGATTAAGTGAAAGAACGGGATTTCAGAAGGGCTATCTCAGACGTTCCGCGGTATGGTTCTCAACCTTTACAAGAAATGAGTCCTTGAAATCGCGGCTCAGTGAGCGGTTCATCTCCTTGGCTGTGTTCAAGTCTGAAGAGTAGCCTATGATATACTTGAAAAGTCTTCCGGCCGGCATCTTGATAACGTCATATCCTTTGAAGAAAGGATCGTTGCCGGGCATTGATTTGGAAGATACCAGAACCTGAGTTCCATAAACAATCGAAGCAGCCTCTTTTACAGACACTTCCGTTACCCCATCTTCAGCCACGCTTGATTCAGAGCCTGTGCTTTTTGCCTTTACGGAGCCTTTGACAGCGTCCGAGCCGTCATATTCCTTCTTGTAGATTTTGAACGCATCGTAGATGTCTGAAGCGATCCGGGCTCGTCCCTTTTCGGTGATCAGGGCCTCGCGGTCGGCGGAGTTGGACAGGAATCCGCATTCTATGAGCACTGATGGCATCGCCGTACGCCACAGGACGTAGAACGCATCCTGGGATATTCCTCGGCTATGCTGGAACGTTCCTCCCTTCATTTCCTTGTCCACTGCCTGGGCGAACTTGAAGCTTTGCTCCAGGTAGGCGTTCTGCATCAGATTCATAAATATGTAGGACTCCGGATCGTTCGGGTCGAAGCCTTCATAGCGGGTGGTGTAGTCGTCCTCAAGCTTTATGACTGAGTTCTCCCTGCGCACCACGTCCATATTCCCGGCGTACATGTCCTTGTTCTTGCTGTTGTATTGGCCGAGGATATGCACAGAATAGCCGTTTGGGCCGTTCTTCTTCCCTGGCACGGAATTCACGTGGACGGAGATGAACAGGTTCGCGTTGTTCGCGTTCGCTATGTCCGCCCTCCCTTGAAGTGTGACAAACGTGTCGTCGCTTCTGGTCATTATGACCTTCACATCCGGGTAGCCTGCCTTGATCATATCGGCCAGTCGTTTGGATATGTCCAGCACCAAGGTCTTCTCCATTGTCTTTCCGCTCGGGCTTATGCAGCCGGAGTCCTTGCCACCGTGACCGGGGTCTATGACCACGGTTGACAAACGTATCGAAGCCGACGGATTCTTTTGTGCATAAGCGAAAAATCCGGCCGTTGAAAGCGACAGTGCCGTAAGTACGGCAAGAAAATTGCGATGTAAATCCAAAATATGTAGTATATTTGTCTTTTGCAAATTTATAAAATAATTGCAATTCAAGAAGCATACATATAATATTATCCTCGTGGCGGCTCTTGCCGCGCTGACTGGACTGACAATGTTCGGGCAGGATGTGAGGAGGAACAGGAGTCTGAAAAAGGCCTCTGTGGCTCAGTTTACGCCGGACTCCATCAGGCCAGCCGCCGGGACCTTGCCACAGGCGAAGGATTCCTTGCCGCCCGCGGAAGACTCAATCGCCCGCAGAAGAGATTCCCTAAGGGTGGCTGACTCAACATCAAGGGCAGACTCGTTGTTTCTTCTTGACAAAAGCTCGCTTACCAGACCGGCATTCTCAGGAGCGAAAGATTCCATAAGGCAGGATTTTTCCAACGGTCAACGCAAGATGTATTACTGGGGAGACGTCGAGGTCTCCTACGAGAACATCAAACTGAAGGCTGACTACATGGAATATGACATGTCCACCGGCACCGTCTATGCCAGAGGCACCTACGACAGCCTTGCCCAAGAGTGGAAGGGGCAGCCGGAGATGACCCAGGGCGGCCAGACATTCAACATGGAAGAGGTCCGGTACAATTTCAACACCCGCAAGGCCAGGATCACGAACATGATAACGAAGGAGGATGACGGCATCCTTCACGGGAAGAACATCAAGATGATGCCGGACAAGTCCATCAACATAACCAAAGGCAAGTACACGGTCTGCGATCTTGAGCATCCGCACTATTACCTTAAGCTGTCTTCGGCGAAAGTTGTCACCAAACCATCCCAGAAGACGGTGTTCGGTCCGGCGCATCTCGTTGTGGAGGATGTGGATCTCCCGATAGGAATCCCGTTCGGATTCATCCCCAAGCGTCCTGACAGAGCCACCGGACTTCTAATGCCGTCTTTCGGAGAGGAGAACGCGCGTGGTTTCTACCTGAGGGACGCCGGCATGTACTTCGTTCTGGGAGACTATTTTGACATGTCGTTGACAGGTGACTATTACACCCTTGGCTCTTGGGCGGCCAATCTTAACTCAAGGTACATGGTGAAGTACAAGTTCACCGGCAACCTGGCCGTCAACTATTCAGTCGACCAGACAGGCGAGAAAGGGAGCACGGACTTCTTCCAGAGCAAGAACTTCGGAGTAAGGTGGTCCCACTCACAGGATTCCAAGGCTCACCCTGGAACATCATTCTCGGCGTCGGTCAATTTCTCCAGCCCTTCCAACAGCCGATACAACTCGCATTCGGTGTCGGAGGCTCTCCAGAACCAGATCTCGTCTTCCATCTCATACTCAAAGAACTGGAACGGAAAGTTCAACCTGTCGGTCAACGCCCTGCACAGCCAGAACTCAAGGGACAGCTCATACACATTCACACTGCCTAACATCACTTTCTCTGTCTCCACATTCTATCCTTTCAAGATCAAGAACAGGGTCGGGAAAGAGCGTTTCTACGAGAAATTCGCCCTGGGTTACAACACATCCATCCAGAACAAGATCAATTTCAAGGCCTCGGAGTTCGGAGAACCTGGCTTTATTGACAAGTTCCAGAATGGCGTGGCTCATAATTTTTCGATAAAACTGCCGGATTTCACTCTTTTCAAATACCTGAATGTGGCCCCTAATGTGAGTTACGGCATGAACTGGTTTTTCCGCAAGAGCGAGGCGTATTTCGATCCAGAGACAAACAGCGTGAAGACCGAGATGGGCAAACAGTTCGGCACCTTCGGCGCCACACACAATTATTCCGGTTCACTTTCGATGAGCACGCGGATCTACGGAATGTACAATTTCGGCAAGTATCATAAGATACAGGCACTTCGTCATGTCGTCTCTCCGAGCGTCAGCATGAGCTTCAGTCCTGAGAAAGGCAAAGCCTTCAACGGATGGCGCACGTTCAATTATGTGGATACTCTCGGCGTGCAGAAATCCTACGACTACAACATTTACCAGGGACAGATCAACTCGGCTCCAGGCAAGGGCAAATCCGCCACCATGAGCATCTCGCTCGGCAACAACCTTGAAGCCAAGGTGCGTGACATGAAAGACACGACAGGCACAGGATCGAAGAAAGTGAAGATCCTTGATCAGTTCAACTTCTCCACAGGCTATAACTTCCTGGCAGATTCCCTCAAGATGAACAATGTGGGACTGTCCATGTCCACCTCTATTTTCGGCAAACTTGGAATCAACGGCAACATGAACTTCGACCCGTATGCCATCAACGAGAGAGGACAGCGGGTCAACAAATATAACCTTCTGGAGACAGGCGTGCCTCTCAGGCTCACCAACGTCAGCACCTCTGTGTCATATTCATTGTCCGGCAAAGGCACTGTCAAAGGCAACGACGGTTCGAAATCTTCAGGCGGGGACGGTGGTGGCTCCGGCAATCCGGCCGACTACTACAGAAGAATATACTATCATCCTTTGACCGGTGAATATATTCCTGGCGGATGGTTGTATTATACGAATCCTAACGTTCCGTGGAGCCTTAACTTCAACTATAGCTTCTCGATGAGCCGGTCGTACAGCTACGCCAACAACCAGCTCAGCAAGAAGGATAAATACACCCAGACACTCGGTGTTCAAGGAAATATTCAACTGACCCCTAAGATGTCTGTGCAGGCGCAGTCAGGATGGGATTTCACAGCGATGAAGATGACCACGACGCAGTTCTCTTTCAGGTACGATCTGCATTGCTTCAATATTTCCGTCTCTTGGGTGCCTTCTGGAATGTACCAGTCATATTCATTCCTCATCTCTGCGAACGCGGCGGCTTTGGCTGACTTGCTGAGATTCAAGAAAAGTACGAGTTACTGGGATAAATAGTTGGATGTTTATCATAAATATCTTATATTTGCATGCTGACATTTTCAGCGTAAGCCTTTGGGCTATTATATCCACTATAACTTTTCTGAAATCATATCCGGTTCTTACATCGGATTCATTTTAAATTTATGCCTTATAATTTATTTGAACTCACTCAGATGAGCAGAGAGCAGCTTGAAAAAGTCGCTCAGGAGCATCAGATTAAGAACATCAAGAAATTCACTGATGAGAATCTGTCCTATGCTATACTTGACGCGCAGGCTGCCGCCGCGTCTCTTCAACCGATAGAGAAACCAAAAGCCAAACGTGGAAGGCCTCGCAAGAATCCGCTTCCGGAACAATCCGGCGTTCAGGATACCAAGTCGGCTGACACCAGGAAAGATGAGAAAAAGGCTAAACCGCAGCAGAAGCCGGAGGTCAAGACTGACAAGGCGGAAAATTCAGAACAAAAGGCGGAACCTATCGCCGCTCAAGGAACGGAGGTTAAACCGGCTCCTAAAAAAAGAGGACGTAAGCCTAAATCCGCTATGGTTCAGACTCAGGTTGAGACCGCTGCGTCGGTGGAGGAGAATAAGCCGGAATCTGTGGAGGCTGCCGCCACCGAAGTCACTCAACAGCCCGATGCTCAGACTTCAGCCGACAAGCCGGTAAATGGCAAGGAGTTCATTCATGCGCTTTTTGATGATCTGAAGGATGATCCGGCGGCTCATGCTGATGTTACCCGCAGAAAGCAGAAGAACAAGTTCCAGGGGCAGAACAACGGACAGAACCCGAACCAGCAGCAGAAGCCCCAACAGAATTTCCAGAATCCAAATCAAAGGACGAAAGCTCCGGAAATCGAGTTTGACGGTACTGTGGAGGCGACGGGTGTTCTGGAGATCATGCCGGACGGTTATGGTTTTCTCCGTTCTTCGGACTACAATTATCTCAACTCCCCTGACGACATCTATGTCAGCCAGAGTCAGATAAAGAATAATGCCCTCAAATCCGGTGACACCGTCACCGGTGAGATCCGTCCTCCTAAGGAGGGTGACAAGTACTTCCCTCTCGTGAGGATCAAGTACATCAACGGACGTACTCCTGACTACATCCGTGACAGGGTGCCGTTTGATTTCCTCACCCCGCTGTTCCCGGAGGAAAAGTTCAATCTTCTTGGTCACGGCCATCAGAGCGATCCTTCGTGCCGTATCGTGGATATGTTCACTCCTATCGGAAAAGGCCAGCGTGGCTTGATCGTGTCGCAGCCGAAGACCGGTAAGACAATGCTGCTTAAGTCAATCGCCAACGCGATCGCGGACAATCATCCGGAGGTTTACGAGATCGTGCTTCTTATCGACGAGCGTCCTGAGGAGGTTACCGATATGAGCCGCAGCGTAAAGGCCGAGGTGGTGGCCTCGACTTTCGATGAGCCGGCCGAGAGGCACGTGAAGGTCGCGAATATGGTTCTGGAGAAGGCACGCAGACTTGTGGAGTGTGGTCACGATGTTGTGATCCTGCTTGATTCCATCACCCGTCTGGCCCGTGCGTACAACACAGTGCAGCCGGCTTCCGGTAAGGTTTTGACCGGAGGTGTGGACGCCAATGCCCTGCAGAAGCCTAAGCGTTTCTTCGGTGCGGCGCGTAACATCGAGGGTGGCGGTTCGCTGACAATCCTTGCGACGGCCTTGACTGAGACAGGTTCCAAGATGGATGATGTGATCTTCGAGGAGTTCAAGGGTACCGGCAATATGGAGCTTCAGCTTGACAGGACCCTCGCCAACAGGCGTATATTCCCTGCCGTCAATGTGGTTCTTTCCAGCACGCGTCGTGATGATCTGCTATACAGCCGTGAGGCGGCCAACAGAATCTGGATCCTGCGCAAGCTTCTTGCGGATATGAATCCTACCGAGGCGATGAACTTTATGCTTCAGTTGATGGACGAGTACAAGACCAATGATCTTCTCCTTGAGAATATGAACAAAGTCACCCCTCGTGACGCCAAGTACTACGACACGTTCTAATTGATTCAAGAATATATGAATAAAGGCGATTGAATATTTTCAGTCGCCTTTTTTAGTATAGATTCCATAGCGGAATATTTGGTACTGCAGACTTCCGCGCTGCGCGCTCCATCCCGTCCCGCCTACAGCGGGCCACCCGTTCATATGGCCACGGGCGGCCATAGTCTGCCGCACCAAATATTCCGCTAAAAGGAACTGATTGAACAAATCATCGCTATTATTTGTTTGTGATATTACTTGAGGCAAAAAACTTCTGATAAACAAATTAAAACGGCTTTCAAATTAATCAGATAATACACTTATTCAACAGAATGGCAGTTGCCGCAAGCGACTTTGGCTCCCGAAGAGGGAGGGGACCCACGGAGTGGGGAGGATCGCTGGAGGTAACTGCCATTCTGTTGAATCATATCATAGAATCAATACTGATCCCAGGACTTGATTTGGATGTCGTTTATGCTGGTGGAGCAGAAAGCGCGGATGAAGGCGGTGGCGAGGCGGGCATTCGTGAAGAGGGTGACGTTGAAGTCTATGGCTGCCCTTCTGATCTGGTAGCCGTTGGAAAGTTCCAGAGCCGAGAAGTTTTTCGGGATATTGATCACCATATCAACTTCTTTGTTCTGAATCATTTCCAAAGCTGGTTTGAATCGTCCCTTGAAATTAGGATTGTCACACTCGCTTGGCCAGAGCACCTTCGTCGCCGGAACACTGTTCTCTACAAGATACTTATACGTGCCACCTGTGGCGTAAAGCTCATAACCCTTCTCGACGAGAAGTCGGCAGGCCCTCAGCATATCAGCCTTCTGGAGCGGATCACCGGTCGAGAGCAGAACCCTCTTCTCCGGAATCCTTTGGCCGACTGAAAGCACTGATTTCAGCAAAGCCTCATTAAGGTCATCGCCCAGACAGCCGACCTCACCGGTCGAAGACATATCGACACCAAGCATCGGATCAGCCTCTTCGAGTCTCGCGAACGAGAACTGCGAGGACTTCACGCCTACATAGTCAAGGTCGAAGGCACTCTTCTGCGGAGCCGCAGGATGGAGACCCAGCATAACCTTGGTAGCCAGCTCGATGAAATCGATCTTCAGCACCTTGGACACGAACGGGAAACTCCTGGATGCCCGCAGGTTACACTCTATGACCTTGATGGCGTTCTCACGAGCGAGGAACTGGATATTGAACGGACCGGAGATGCTGAGCGCGCCGGCGATGGCACGGGCGATCTTCTTGATCCTGCGAACGGTCTCGACATAGAGTTTCTGAGGCGGGAACTGGATGGTGGCGTCACCGGAATGAACACCGGCATATTCAATGTGCTCCGAGATAGCGTAGGCGAGGATTTCGCCATTGTCGGCGACAGCGTCGAACTCGATCTCCTTGCTACGCATATAGAACTTGCTGATGACAACCGGGTGCTCCTGAGATACTTCCGCCGCCAGGCTGAGGAAGTGACGGAGTTTCTCCTCGTCGTGGCAGACATTCATAGCGGCTCCGGAAAGCACGTACGACGGTCTCACCAGCACAGGGAAGCCAACCTTCCTGATGAAATTGTCCACCTCGTCGATGGTCGTAAGCTCACTCCATTCAGGCTGGTCAACCCCGAGGTTGTCCACGATGCTGGAGAATTTGTGGCGGTCCTCGGCCTTGTCGATGTCCTCGGCGGAGGTGCCGAGAATCGGAACGTTGTGCTTGTGAAGCTTGAGGGCGAGATTGTTAGGAATCTGGCCGCCCACGGAGACAACGACACCGTGAGGAGTCTCAAGGTCGATGATGTCCATCACCCTCTCGAAGGTAAGCTCATCGAAATAGAGCCTGTCGCACATATCGTAGTCTGTGGAGACGGTCTCCGGGTTGTAGTTGATCAGCACTCCCCTGTAGCCCTGCTTCTGGATTGTCTGGAGGCAGGTCACCGAGCACCAGTCGAATTCCACGGACGAACCGATCCTGTAGGCTCCCGAACCGAGGACAATCACCGACTTGCCGTCACGCTCATATTCAATGTCACTCTTCGTGCCGTTGTAGGTCAGGTAGAGGTAGTTCGTCTGTGCCGGGAATTCGGCGGCGAGGGTGTCTATCTGCTTCACGACAGGGACGATGCCGTGTGATTTTCGATGTTCACGGACAACATCCATGTTGGCTGTCGAGGTTCCTTTGTCCTTCCAGATGGCTCTCTGGATCTGAAAATCGGAGAAGCCCTCCTGCTTGGCAAGGCGCAGGAGCTCCACCGGCATGTCCTCAAGAGTGTCGTAGGAGTTCATGTCCTCGTAGGTCTTCACGATGTTCTCCAGCTTATTGAGGAACCATTTGTCGATCTTGGTGAGGTCGTGGATCTGATCTACCGTGTAGCCGGCGCGCATAGCCTTGGAGATCACGAATATACGCTTGTCGGTCGGCTCCCGGAGAGCCTCCTCCAAGTCGGCGACCTGGAATTCCTTGTTGCCGACGAATCCGTGCGCCCCCTGGCCGATCATCCTGAGGCCCTTCTGGATGGCCTCCTCGAAGTTGCGGCCGATGGCCATAACCTCGCCCACGGATTTCATCGAGGAGCCGATTTTGCGTGAAACGCCGTGGAATTTGCTAAGGTCCCAACGAGGAATCTTGCAGACGATGTAGTCAAGAGCCGGCTCGAAGAATGCCGGAGTTGTCTTTGTGACAGAGTTCTTAAGGTCGAACAGACCGTAACCCAGGCCGAGTTTCGCGGCCACGAATGCGAGTGGATAGCCAGTTGCTTTGGAGGCCAGGGCCGATGAGCGGCTCAGGCGGGCGTTCACCTCGATGACGCGGTAGTCCATAGCGTCAGGGTCGTAGGCGTACTGCACGTTGCACTCGCCAACGATTCCGATGTGGCGGACGATCTTGATGGAAAGTTCGCGCAGGAAATAGTAGTCGTTGTTGGACAGGGTCTGGGACGGAGCCACGACGATGCTCTCTCCGGTGTGGATTCCGAGCGGGTCGAAGTTTTCCATATTGCAGACCGTGATACAGTTGTCATAACGGTCGCGGACAACTTCATATTCAATCTCCTTCCAGCCTTTAAGTGACTTTTCGACAAGTACTTGCGGGGAGAAAGAGAAGGCTTTTTCGCAGAGTTCGTCGAGCTGCTCATCGTTGTCGCAGAAGCCTGAGCCGAGTCCGCCGAGGGCGTAGGCGGCGCGCACGATGAGTGGGAATCCGAGCTCGTGGGCGGCTTTGCGGGCCTCCTCTATGTTGGAGGCAGGGTGTGACTTGATGGTCTTCACACCGATCTCGTCCAGTTTTTTTATGAAGAGGTCACGGTCCTCTGTGTCCATAATCGCCTGGACCGGAGTTCCGAGAACCTGGACATTGTATTTGTCAAGTATTCCGTTCTCGTACAGTTCCACGCCGCAGTTCAGTGCTGTCTGGCCACCGAACGAGAGGAGAATGCCCTGAGGTTGCTCCTTGGCGATGACCTTCTCGACAAAGAACGGGGTTACCGGCAGGAAGTAGATCTTGTCGGCCACGCCTTCCGAAGTCTGCACGGTGGCGATGTTCGGGTTGATGAGGACGGTCTCGATGCCTTCCTCGCGCAGGGCCTTGAGGGCCTGTGAGCCGGAATAGTCAAACTCTCCCGCCTGACCGATCTTGAGTGCGCCTGATCCGAGGATCAAAACCTTCTTTATATTCGTGTTTTTCATAAATTCTTCTTTATCCGAAAGTTACAATTTGCTGATAAACTCGTCAAACAGGAAGTTCGTGTCGGTCGGGCCGCTGGAGGCTTCCGGGTGGAACTGTACCGAGCAGAAAGGCTTGGTCTTGTGGCGGATGCCTTCGTTGGTGCCGTCGTTCATATTCACAAACCAAGGCTCCCAATCAGCTCCGAGGGTCTTGTCGTCAACCGCGAATCCGTGGTTCTGCGAGGTGATGAAGCAGCGGTTCGTGCCGACCATACGTACAGGCTGGTTATGACTGCGGTGCCCGTACTTCAATTTATAGGTGTTGGCCCCGCCGGCTCTGGCGAGCAGCTGGTTGCCCATACATATTCCGAAAATTGGCTTGTCGCCTTCCATCGCCTTGCGCAGGTTAGCTACGGTGACATTGCAGAACTGCGGGTTGCCAGGGCCGTTCGAGATGAAGAGGCCGTCGTAGTCAAGTTTGTTGAAATCGTAGTCCCAAGGCACTCTGACTACTTTCACTCCCCTCTCCATAAAGCATCTGAGGATGTTGTGCTTGACTCCGCAGTCAACCATCACGACAGTCTTGGAGCCGCTGCCATATTCAATGACATCCTTGCAGCTGACGATGGCGATCTGGTTGGCGAGGTTAGGGTCATCGATCGGAAAATCCTTCTCGACGCCGTCCGGAACAATCATTCCAAGCATCGAGCCCTTCTCGCGGAGAAGTTGCGTGACGGCGCGGGTGTCGATCCCGAATATTCCAGGAATCTTCTGCTCTTTCAGCCACTCGTCGAGGCTCTTGACCGCATTCCAGTGGCTGTAGTCGAAGGAATAGTCGCTTATGACGACTCCCCTCACCCAGATCTGTTCCGATTCGAAATTCTTTGAGATTCCCAGTTCATCCGCTCCTTCCTGTGGTACGCCGTAATTACCTATCAATGGGTAGGTAACACAGAGTATCTGCCCTGAATAGGAAGGGTCCGTAAGACTTTCCGGATAGCCTACCATCGCGGTCGAGAAGACGACTTCCCCGTCAGCCGGGCCGTCGTAGCCGAAGGAGAATCCACGGAACTCCGCCCCGTTCTCCAACTTTAATGTCGCGCCTTTTCTTTCTTTCATTTCCTTGTCAATAATTTTTGACTTATAACTAAATCCAACTTTTTCCTAAAAACAGACTTTTCAACTTATTCCACCCCTCAGTCGCTTCGCGCCAGCTCCCGGTGGGAGCGCCATCCTCCACCGCCTCCCTCGCTGGGAGGCCCTGTCGGCACTGCGTGCCTCCTTTTCTTATTCAGGTGGTCGTGAAGAATAACAGGGGGCATTCAAAAAAAACGACCATCTCAAACAGTGATGAAATGGTCGGTGAAAGTCAATGGAAGAACATTCCCACTGTGCATCCTGGGACGCACTGCCGCTCAAAGGTATTAAAGTCACGTCAAGCATAAGGAAGTCCGTTTGTTTTGCAAATGTACGCAAAAAATGGGAATAAGCGGCAAAATATTCAATGAATATAAATTCACCGCTTTGCGGTCTGGCGCTTCCTGAAAAGACTGAAAGAGACAATCGAAAGGAATGTCAGCGCCTCTGTCGCCGGCAGAGCGAGCCAAATTCCGTTCACACCGGCAAAAAGTGGGATGACAAGAAAGCAAGGCACAAGGAATATTACCCCGCGCGAAAGCGAGAAAATGGTCGCCGGAAGCGCGCGTTCCACACTTTGGTAATAGCCTATGGCAGCGACGTTCACAATCGACAATGTGAATCCGATGGCCATCAGAGGCACACCGTGAGCCGCTATTGAATATGCAGGAGCGTCTTTGCTGAGGAACAGTACAGCCACATAACTGATACCGAACGCCAAGGCCAGAGAGACCACAATTCCAAGCGCAAAGGCAGTTAGCAGAGAGAATTTGCGAGCTTCCAGCACACGGTTACGGTTACCGGCGCCGTGGTTGAAACTGATAATCGGCTGTGCGGACTGCGAGATCGCGTTTCCGGTCATAAAGATGAACGGCATAATGTAGCAGGCGATGGAAAACGCCGCCACACCGTCTTCTCCTAAATATTTCATAAACACATAGTTTCCCACGAATATAAGTATCGAGATGCTGATCTCGCCAAGGAAAGCAGACAGTCCGAGACGAAACTGGTACCACAGGTTGCGCAACGACAGGCAAAGGCTTTTCCACGACATCTTCAATGGGTAGAGCCTCATTGTCTTGGACAGGAACAGTATGTAAAACAGCACCATAAGGCCTCCGGTCCAGCATCCGATCGAGGTGGCGACGGCGACTCCTTCAAGTCCTTTGTCAAGGATGAACAGGAACACATAGTCCAGCACGACATTCACGATGGATGGAATCGCCGCAGCTGCGGAAGCGTACTTCGGCGAGCCGTCCAGACGGATGATCAACAGTCCGACCGACTGGAGGAACAATGCGCAGAATGCGTAGGAAAGCCATTTCTGATAGTCAAGGACGTACGGCAGAAGTCTGTCCGATGAGCCGAGAAGACAGGCACTCTTGGTGCTGTGGCTCTGGACCAAAATCGTCAGGGCCACAGTGACAAGCACACCGAAAATCAACGTCTGTGTCATATTGATGCGTGCCGCCTTCTCGTTGCCTTGGGATAGATGGACGGAAGAAACGACCGAGCAGCCGATGCCGAACAGCATCCCTAACCCGGTCATAATCATCCAGAAAGGTGCGAATATATTGACGGCGGCGAGCGCGTCGCTCCCCACCCCGTGGCCGACAAACACCCCGTCGATGGTCGTCATCACTGCCATACAGGCCATCCCTATCAATGTAGGAATGAATATTTTTCTGAAGAGTCCCGGAATGCTGTCGGAACCGAAATCGATGGCGTCTCTTTTCATCTTTAAGTTTATTACATTTCCTAATCGGGCTGCAAAGATAGGCCAAATATATTCAGATAAAGAATTTTTGTGAAGTTCGGGAATAAGTGGGCGTCATAGTTTCCCTTTCCGGCGCATCACTATGTAAACAGTGACGCAGATGATGACGGAGAGAAGCGAGCCGGCCGGAGATGCAAGGCCCATCGGGAAGAGCGTGCCGGGATATTCAATTGAAGTCAGATAGGACAAAGGGATGCGGGCGCACGTGATTGATATGACGTTGTGTATGAACGAGATGATGGAATAGCCGCAGGCGGTGAAGAAGCCGCTGAAGCAGAAATGTATGCCGGCGAATATGCAGTCCCACACGTAACCTTTTAGGTACTGGCCTCCAAGGGTGATGACACTGCTGTCGCTCGTGAATATTCTTACGGCATATTCAGGGATGAATTGGAGAATCACTGAGGCCACGGTGCCGAATCCCACCGCGATCGCTATTGAATATTTCATTGTCTTTCTGGCCCTTTCAGGCTTTTTCGCCCCGATGTTCTGCGCCGCCATCGCCGAGACGGTCGCCAGCATCGCTGAAGGGACGATGAATAGCAGTCCGATGAATTTTTCCACTATTCCGACCGCCGCCGCATCGTTCAATCCCCTGCCGTTCGCGATCACCGTGATGGCGATGAACGCGATTTGGATGAAGCCGTCCTGGAGCGAGATTGGCACGCCGGTTTTGAGGATGCCTGCCATCGTGCGCCGTTCAGGCCTTAGGTCTTGGCGTGTTATGCTCATCAGGGACTTCTTTTTGATCATTATCGCCGCGACGATGACGCTGACAGCCTGTGACAAGGTCGTGCCGAGTGCCGCGCCTGTCGCTCCCATTTTGAAATGACCTATGAATATGTAGTCGAGCGCGATGTTTACCACGCAAGCCACAATCACGAAATACATCGGACTTTTCGAGTCGCCGAGACCTCTGAATATGGATGCGATGATGTTGTAGGCTATGATGAACGGGATGCCGATGAAGCATATTCTTAGATAGTCTATTGTGCCTTTGACAGCTTCTTGCGGAGTGTCTATTAGGTTGACAATGCCTTTGTTAGCTGCTAATAGTATGGCTGTTGTGATGATTGCGACGATGGTGAACAGCGTGAATGTGTTGCCGATGGTTCTTGCCGCGTTTTCCCTGTCGCCCGCGCCGATCGCCCTTGCTATCCGTACCGTCGTGCCCATCGCAAGGCCGATGATGACGACGGTGAACATATGCATTATCTGCGCGCCGTTGGACACCGCCGTCGTGCTGGCGACATCGCAGTATTGCCCTATGACGAACAAATCCGCCAATCCGTAGAGGATCTGCAGGAAATATGACATCATATATGGCAGCGAAAACTTCCGGATGTTGCCGAGAATGCTGCCTTGGGTGAGGTCATTCTGAGCCATAGAGTAGATTTTGCGGTGCAAAGATAGCGAGTTTGGTGTGAGTTTTCACGAGTTTGTCGGTTATTCCTTGAATATGTTGGGGAATGTTGATAAATTTGTTTTTTGTTGTCGCTTCGGTGGAGGGCTTTGGGGTCCATTGTTAAGTAAGTTGGGAGATTGGTCCCTGAGCCCGTCGAAGGGACGTAAAAGAACAGATATGCTCAACATAGAAGACACGATCTGCGCACCCGCCACCGTCCCCGGAACCGGTGCCATAGCCATCATCAGGATGAGTGGAAGAGATTCCTTCTCCATAGCTGATAAAGTGATAAGATGCAAGGGTGGTAATATTTCAGACACTGAAGGTTACAGGCTTAAATATGGAGTCGCGCTTGAAGCCGATGGAACCGATCTGGACACCGTCTTGGTAAGCGTGTTCCGTGCCCCGCATTCCTACACCGGAGAGGACTCCGTTGAGATATCCAGCCACTCCTCAAAGTACATTGTGGAAAGGCTCATGCAACGCTTGGTCGATTGTGGTGCCCGCGTCGCCGGTCCTGGAGAATTTACCCAAAGGGCTTTTGTAAATGGCAAGATGGATCTTGCTCAGGCCGAAGCCGTTGCCGATGTGATTTCCGCGCAGAGCGAAGCAGCGCACAAAGTAGCATTCAGTCAGTTGAAAGGCGGCTTCTCCAAAGAGTTGAAAACCCTCAGGGAGGAGCTTCTGAAAATGACTTCCCTGCTTGAATTAGAGTTGGATTTCAGCGAGGAGGATGTCGAGTTCGCCAGCAGATCCGAACTGTCCTCCCTGCTTGATGGAACACTTGCACATATTCATTCGCTGACCGATTCCTTCCGCTACGGCAACGCACTTCGCAATGGAGTCCCGGTCGCCATAGTCGGTGCCGTCAACGCCGGCAAGAGTACCCTCCTGAACGCTCTCCTTCGTGATGACCGTGCCATCGTCTCCGACATCGCCGGCACCACCCGTGACACCATCGAGGAGACAATGACCATCGATGGCACATTGTTCCGTTTTATCGACACCGCCGGTCTCCGAGAAACCTCAGATGAGGTCGAAAAGATCGGCATTTCCCGCTCGTATAAGAAGATGAACGAGGCCTCGATCGTCCTTGCCCTGCTTGATGTCACCGCCTCCGAAGATGAAAACGAGTATTCGATTTTTGACATAGTCTCAAATCTGGATGTAAAGTCACAAAAGCTGATCGTTCTGCTGAATAAAGTGGATGTTTTGGGTAATAACATTAATGTTAGCCTAATCAACAATTCTGTTTCTAATCCTAATGAAAAAGTAGTTAAGTTATATATTTCCGCCAAGACTGGTTTCGGTCTTGATGAATTGCGCAAACTGTTGTCCGACTCCCAAAAGTCCGCAACTTTGGATTCTGACCAGACAATCGTCACCAACCTAAGGCACTACCAAGCCCTGATGAAAGCGTCCGAATCCCTCGAAAACGTCAAACGTTCCGTCGCCGCCGGCCAGACTCCCGACCTCCTCTCCGAAGACCTCCGCCAAGCCCTCCACCACCTCGGCACCATCCTCGGCGAAGTCACCACGGACGAGGTGCTGGGGAATATTTTCGAGCATTTTTGTATCGGAAAATAAAACCGCGTAAGTTGCTGATAGACAATTAGTTATATGTACACCTGATGTACAGCCTTCTGCAATTAAGCAGAGGGCTTTTTTGTTGATAATCAAATGCTTATAAATATACGAGAATTCTAAATAATAACATACCTTGGTCACCAGTTGTACACCTTTTTGGACGTATGTTACATCGAGGGTGAATTTGTGGACATTGTGTGACACCGTGATACACCGTGTGACATACTGTGACAATGCGTGACATCATTTGAGGCATCAACCAATCAAGCATAGAAGGTATGAACAAGATCACTTACACAAAACATTGTGAGTTCTGCGGGACAGAGTTCACAACACCTATTCATTTGCGCCGCTACTGCAGCAAGAGTTGCGTACGAGCCGCCTACAAAATGAGACTTAAGGAGAAGAGGAAATCCGATGCTGTAAAGACTTTGGAGAGAAGCCATGGGCTTATGCCCGAGGTCTGCTATTTCAGCGTGACACAGACCGCATCAATCTTGGGCCTGTCCCGGATGTCTGTCTATCGGATGATATACGACGGGCGCCTGAAGGCCACGAGGCTGTCATCCAGGGCCACAAGAATCAGTCGAGAAGACATTGAATCCACCATGATTGCGCAGAGGCTGTTCTCCCCTGCCGATTTCTACACATTTAACGACATCCTGAAGATGACCGGGCGCTCCAGATCTTGGACTTTCAATTTTCTCAGGAGGAATGGAATCACTCACACCTGCCATTCCGGCATCAGGCACTATGACAAGATCCTCTTTGACAAGGTATGGGCACAGACCTCTGTAACACTGCCCGAGAAAGGATGGATAACCATAGAGCAGGTCTGCAATGAATTCCATATGAACAGGTCCTTTGCGCGGCTTCAGCTGGCGGTTAACCAGATTACTCGGAGGACGTCGGGCAACACGACATACTACTCAAGGCAGGACCCCTGGCTTGAAGACACGCTCAGGCGGCTTCCCACAGAGAAGGACATCACTGCGCTACTTCCGGAGAACTGGCAGCCAGTGACAGCAAAGTAACAGTCAATGACTGCGAGTGACGGTCAATGATGCGTCACTTGGCGAAAGTGGCAGCAAACTCTCAAAAGTTGCTGCCACTTAGCTGTTAATGGGTGTCACACGTGCTTCGTCGGAGGCTTACGCACAAAAAAAAGTCGGCAACCACAAATGTAGTATACCGACAATTCTGAATTCACAACATTACAAGAGCAACTAGTGCTCTGTTTTTGACAAATCAAAAGATCTTTCCAGTTCTAGTTCTGGTCTTGTTAAAAGTACAGGCATTTCTTTTTTGTCTTCTACAAAAGGTTCGTTTGAGGCATTTTTGGCCCTGGTTGCCGCCCAACTTCTAAGTGAGTTAATTTGCTCTTTCATAGTTGTTGATAAAGGCACCGTTTGGGTAATGGCATTCATAATATGCGCAGCCTTAAGAACAGGATTCTCAGGATTATCAACATATGCAGCAAACATTGCTTCTTTTATGCACTCCTCAATTTCTGCTCCGTTAAAACCTTCCGATTTCTTGCCTAACATTTCCATCGGGAAATGAGAAGGATCCTGACCTTTTTTTATCAAATGAATTGAAAAAATGTTTTCACGCTCTTTTGCAGTAGGAAGATCTACAAAAAATATCTCATCGAATCGTCCTTTTCTTAGCAACTCTGGAGGTAACAGGTTTATATTGTTCGCAGTAGCTACGACAAACACCGGAGATGTCTTTTCTTGCATCCAAGTCAAAATTGTAGAAAAAATACGCGAAGTAACTCCACCATCAGTAGAACCACTAGATTGAACACCATTTAGCCCTTTCTCTATTTCGTCTATCCACAAAACGCATGGAGCAACAGCTTCGGCAGTTGCAATTGCCTTTCTAATATTATCTTCACTACTGCCAACAAGTCCTTGATACACCTTACCAATATCAAGTCTAAGCAAAGGCATATTCCAAAATGAGGCAATACTTTTTGCTGTCAGACTCTTACCACAGCCTGGAACGCCGAGAAGCAATAGACCTTTTGGTTCTTGAAGACCGAAATCTCGAGCTTTCTTTTCGTATGCTTTCTGTCTTTTATACAGCCAGTCCTTTAGTATTTCCATACCACCCACATCCTTTAGACTTTCATTTTTAGGGAAAAAGTCGAGGATGCCTGACTTCTTGATAATTTGTTCTTTCTCTGAAGAAACGGTATATGGTGCATTCGGCCCAAGGTCGTCTTTAACAGCTGCAAGGCAAAAAGCTAAATCTGCCTCCATTGAAGTCATTCCTAAAGCAGCATCAACCATTCTGTTCCTCATTTCCAGTGATAGGTTGATTTTGCATTGTCGTTCCACCACGCCAAGGGTTTTTTCCATATCCCCTCTGTCAGGCAATGGAATGTTCAATACAGTAACATATTTCTCTAGTTCAACTGGTAGTTTGTAAACGGCTGATAATACTATAGCATGAGAGTTCGTGTGTCTTGCTCTCTCTGCAATTGAGCGGATATAGAACTTTACATTCTCTTCTTCAATGTAATTATTAAAGTCCTCTAAAATAAAAATATCCTTACTAGTTTCTCTGTCATTGAGAATATATTTGAGAGTCTCTTCGGGTTCAATAATTTCTTCCCCATCCCTATTAAGCACAGGAGATTGACTATTGCCATCTATCAATCTTAGTCCATCAACACAATTCCAATTGAACAAACGAACATCCTTTTTCTCAGATTTCAGAATATTGACAATTCCTTCAATCTTCTGCTTTGTTCTGTCATATTCAAAACTTGTAAGATACAACACTGGATAATATGCCTTAAGCATATCCTTGATTTTTGAATAAATAGCTTCCATTTATTTTTGTCCTATAGATTGCGTATTTACTCGACGTGGTTTCATTTTTGCCAAGTACTTTGCGGGGATATTATCTTTTTTTGTCATTATTCTCTTGTTACCTAACAATTGCTCTAATACATCCATTGCATCATGAGCTCTTTCATTCACATCATTAGGGAGGTAGTCTGAATCTGTAACAATAGTACCATCCTTCAAGATGACAAATTTAATTTGGGCAACTGGTTCATCCTCGTTTTTGTCTTTTGAACGTCCGACCATAAAGAAACTATAAACCTCTTCTGTCGTCGGTGTGAAACGATCATTTGACTTATAGGTGAATCCTTTTTTCTTAAATTCTTGAACTAATGAGTTTTTTGCATATGCTGCATTTAGTGCATAGAACTGAGTTTGCAACTCTTCTACTTTCTTCTCAGCATCTGGCATATAATAAGTATTATAAGTAACTTCATTAGTTGCAAGGTTAAGTTTTAATGCATATTCTCCATACATCCTTGTTCCTTGCTTTGCATCAGTTACTATCAACTCATTCCCTTTAATTTGATATGACCACCCAAGGGAGTCGCATGCAGACTTTAATACATCTACATGCATCACCTTTGGGTTACGTACAAATCTTGAAGATTCAAATCTTGACATAACTATTCTATTTCGTATTTTGTTGCGATATCCAATATCTCAGTTGAGTAAAGGAAGGTTTTGCTTCCATCCCATCTTGATACAGGATTCTTATGAGCATTAACGATTCCAATAAGTTCCACATTAACCTCAAATTTCTCGAATTGGAATTGAACACCCCCAAGATCAAAAATTATACGTTTTTGAGCATCATTATAAATAATGCTAAGATTATCAAAATCGTCACACTTCTTGATGACTCTGCGAAGAGAATTATGTACATCAGCAAGGCCCATCTTCTTCTCAATATGGAATTTAATTGCGCAAGCCAAAACATTTGCCCCTGCTAAGATCTTGAAAAGTTTGTCCTCATTTTCAAGACTAAGATTTGTTGGAGAGCACATTTTCTTTGCTGTACTTACAGAATCTATCGTGATTCGGGCCCCTTGGTTGCCATCCATTGCGGCAGAAACCAACGTCTTTATTTCTGATAAGGAAACACTTTCCGATACAGATGGGATAGACATCGGCTTAGGAGCTTTAGGCTGACTAAATGTACCAGAGTTTCTTTGTGCTTTACCCGGGAAGATTTTTTTATCAGGAATGACATCAAGTAATTTCTGATTATTCTCCAGCAACTCTATCGTAGAAGGGTCGTCAATCGCATTAGAAGAGAGTTCTTTGGATATACTATCTAAAGAAGACTTGTACTTCTTCTTGTCTTTAGCATTAAGACCTCCCATATTAGATGCAACAACTAATTCTTGACCAATTTTTGTAAGCTGTTTGTAAAGAGTTTCCTTTAGATATCCCAAGGTTTTTTCCTCAAGCAGATCTTCTATTGGGCTAAATAACTTATGTATTTCAGGATTGTCAATACCCAAGAAATAATCCAAACGCTCATTGCTATAATTATTAAGAGATGCAATGTCAAGAGTCTCAATTTCTTTTAATATTCTTGACGCATATATCTCCGCAAACTCCAATTGAAAATCCGCATATTTATTTTTGGCAACAGTATGATGAGCCAAGGTCATTTCTTCTCTCCTAATATGCTTTTGCTGTTCGGAAACTGAAAACGACAATACATTGAAGCTACCTGAGAATAAAACTTTCTGATCACCTTTGACTTCAATTACATTCTTGAGATGGAACTCTGGCAACTGTACATAGAAGAAGTTAGGATACTGATCATCTAATTGCTTAATACCAGGTTCAACTTCCTCGTCCATCATTGGCTTACCGTCATTATTTGACGCTGGTTCAGAATAAGCAATAAAAACTCTTTTGCTTTCATCCTTAAGGAAATTCTCAATCAATGGGCCTCGATCATGCATAAATGCGCCTTTTCTAATCCATGGACTAATTAGCCAAATTTCATCTGGATTGTCCTCATTGAAAATCTTCTGAAGCTCAAGTTCGAAAGACAAAGAGTCATAAAGAGCCTTCTTGTGCAACCTCTCTTTTTCGGAAAATGAAGGTGTAGAGATAGGAAGAGTTTGCGTGCTAGAAGAATCTGCCTTTTGTGCATTTTCTTCTTCGATAATAAGTTGTTTTTCAGCTTCCTTAATATCGTCTGAAATCTCTGATTTTGCAACCTCGATATCATCACCTTCAAGGACAACAGTTTCTTCTTCAATTTCACATTCGAGTTTGATGCAATTCTCCAGCAGCTCAGACATCAACTCTGAATTTGAGTTGATTTGTTCTGACATAGTTGCATTCAACGCATTTGTGTTTTCATCGAAAACAAATGCACGCACTTGATCAGATGCCGCTACACTTTGAACAAAGCAAACATAGACTTTATAACTTGCCTCATGACCTTCACTCCAAATAGCACTTTCCAACAAATAGCGATTTTGTGGGAAATGCACATCCTGTGCTTGGTATTCTGCATATTGTTTAATCTGGTCCAACGAAAGGTCAAGATTATCACAAGGTGTATTGATTTCTGTAATCTTTGAAATATTCTCGCCTATGCAGTTTTTGATATTTAACCAAGACATATGTGACTTATCCACGTAAATATCAAAAGATTTAGAATAGGTATCAGGACGCTCTCCTTTGTCGGCATATGTACGTCCAGCTTCTGTAAGGGCCATGCAAGAATCATCGCCTTCGATGGCATTAAACCCACGAAGGGTTTCTATTGCAGAACGTAATATTGACTGTTCTGCCTTGTCGTTGACCACATCCAATCCTAAGATAAGGCCAATCTTATCGAAAGAAGATGTCTCGTCAACAAGAAGAATACCGACAATGCCTTTTTCTAATGATGAAATTTTGGCTGGTCTTTGAGTCTTGCCAACATAAGTTGCTTTTACAAAGTTGATATCGTAAGAAATATACCCGAAGATTCTTTCGGATATCTTCTTTTCTTCGAAGACTGCTTTTGCAATTCGAGTTCCAATAGGCTCTTGAGCCTTTTTGGGTGCAGTATTATTTTGTTTCTTTATTTTGCTCATCTTATAGCATCTTTAAGTTGTTCAAAACTAACAGTTTCCATATTAGATATAGAAGCTGCATAATTGCTATTACTTTCAAATTGACGCTTATTTCCTATAACAATAAGAAGACGTTTAGCACGAGAGAATGCCACGTTAATACGCTCTATCTCCTTAGCGAAACCGATGTTGTTTTTAGGATTGCTTCGTACGGTAGAAACGATAATAATATTTCGTTCCATACCTTGGAATCTATCGACAACATCCATTCGATAGTTTTTTCCCTTGTACTTTTTCTTAATCTCTCGACTTTGGGCACTATAGAATGTAATAATACCGATTTCCTTATCTTCTGGTTTCTGCTGAGCATTGACAAACTCAGAATAGCCATCTGCTTGTTGGAGAGCTTTAAGAACTAAATCAATAGCCTTAAGTTCTCCCTCATTCTTATAACCAGGGTTCAAATATGTTTCAGGAGTATGTACATCAATCCAAACTGCATGAGTACTTGGCTGAATTATAGGGTTCAAAGTAATACCATGCCATCTGCTTCCTTTGTTTGACAAATCAGGGATATCCATGGTTTCGGTGATACCGCATTTCAGACCTCCAGTAGCAGCAAGTTCGTCTTGATAGAACTGTTTTATTGTATTCATGATTTGTTCGTGCATACGATACTGAGTGTCCAGTGTTGCAACTATAGTTTTACGAACTTCAGCGGCAGCTTCAAACAGACGTTTGAATTGAGATTCTGCTTTCTGAAGTTTTTCTGCAATATCCTTCTTACCGATTTTTTCAAGAGCACTATCAATAGTATTTTCATCCATCATAGGAGGCAGCTGTTTGTGATCACCTATGACAATAATTTTCTTTCCTAAGACAAGAGGAACAGCCATTTCTAATGGAGTCGCTTTACTGGCTTCATCCATTATAACCACATCGAAGAACATATCTGATCGTTCATTTCCACCAAACATGTCTGAATATGATTCCATAAAATCACGAGATCCACAAATGCTACATGTTGCTGCCACAAGATTGACATTACTACGATACAATCTACTAAACTCAGTTCGAGAATGCTTATCTTTGGCTTCCAGCTCACTCTTCCATGAGCTGATTGCCGATGAATACTTAGGATCGTTTGAAATCTTCTTAACAATCCTGTCAATCCAAATTCGAGTTGCGTTATCGTCGCTATTTTTTGAATCTTGAGCCCAACTATCCATTACAGGCAAAGAGAATCGTCGTCCCTCTGGCTCCAATTTGTCAGGTTTACCTATACGGACTGGTCTAATTCCTGCTTGACCTTGCAATCTTTCTAGAGCATTATCTACAGCAAGATTCGTTTGAGATGTAAGGAGAATTCGACATTCTGGGTTTTTGCGAATCTCCTGCCAGATGATTTCTGCAATTACCGTTGTCTTACCGGTGCCAGGAGGACCTTGAATGAGTGCAAGATCCTTTGCTAAAACGGATTTTGTAACAGCCTCCAGTTGTCTGTCATTCAGGTTCCCAATCTTATGAGAACGAATGTCCTCCATTGCCGAATTAAGATCCACAACGGTTTCTCCTGCATACTTTGGATCAAAAATAAAATTCGGAAGATTTGGATTAATAGGTCTATGATTGTATTTGCTCTCTGGCCTAAGGATACGATTCATGGCTTTGCTTTGACGCATCAATTCCATAGTTTCGCCCATAGCAGGGAATTGAATATAATCACCAGATACAATCTTCAACTCTTTAGAAGACAATAACTCTAGAACATCTTCACTAGGTTCAATGATTGCATAGTCTCTAGTCCTTCGTACACAATTACCAATATTAAGACTAAATTTCTGAAGATATTGACGACGGCGGCGGCGGACAATGCTTTCCTTTGAATACTGACTCTGAGCTAATTCTTCTTCATCCACTTCGCTCAATTTATCGTAACGAGAACCATTTATATAATTAACATTCTCATTTTTGAAATCTGATTGTAATTTGCGATCCAATTCCTGTAACAACGAAAGATCCTCAGAAAGAGACCACTGGGTTATTCCCTTATTGTTACCATCATACAGAATCTTAATTCCGTGTATAGACGCAAGAGCTTCCTCAATAATTGTTTCAATACTATCTCTTTCGTCTATATCCTCGAAATTAAAGGCGAATTTTAGCTCCTTGGCATCCTTACTCAATCTGTTTGTCGTAAAATTACTACGTTTATCAGACAAAGCGACGTTCACCTTCTCGAATACACTTCTTCGGTACTCCTCATTTTCGCAAAGGAACTCTATTCTTGCAGTTGGTCGATATTCTGGAGCTTCTGCACAAATTGTCTCATCAAGCTGTGCAAATATGTCTTCTTTAAGAGTTGAATAATCTTCCTGAGATTTTGGAGAGAATATAACACAAGATCTAGGCACGTCAATAGAAAGAGATGTTTTTCCGTAATTGTTGAGTTTTAACTCTGCAAGTACAGACTTCTCTATTTGTGGCGCAAAAGCATAATAGTATGTACTACTAATATATTGATTTGAGTAATTCTTTCTCACCAAATTAAATAAACGGCCAAGTTTACTCAATTCTGAGGGATTATTGACAATCCATGTATAGGCATTGTTCTTTATGTTTGCCCCTTCGATTTCAATATTTGTATCAATCTGTTTTGGTGAAACAGATATCATACAACTTGCAAAACGAAGCTTCTTGAATATTGAAAGCTCAGTATCTAAAGGACGCTTAGAAGAAACAACGAAATGTTTACCATGAGGAGTTACTGTAGCATCATCTGGAAGATCGTCCGTAAAACTGTTTCTATCAACAGAATCAGGTGAGGGAGTTAATGGCATGATAAGCTTGGTTGTACATACAACTTCAGCTACGCCCTTATGGTGAGTATCAACAATTTTTTGAAGGTAAACAATATCTTTGTCAGAGGTAAGTAGAAATTCACCGGACTCATCTTTCTGCAAGTTAACGCCGAACTCAGTAAGTTCCGCATCAATAGAAGAAGTGATACAAGCAAGTTCTTCCGAATCAGAAATAATGGCAATTTTACCACTTACTGTATTTGTTGGTTCTGAGTCTGCATGATAACAATAGTCTCTACCTATGGTTTTAATACTTTCAATTGTATCTTCTGGGATTGATTGATAACTATCAAAAGTAATCATACATTCCCCATCATCAACAGAAACGCTTGCCTCTTTTTCGCATTTTCCTTTGAGTTCATCAGCAATGGCATTTTTAAGATTTTGGGCATAACTATCCATGTCAAAATCTAATTTTAGCAAACCACCTTTTTGTTTGCTAATATGCTGAATTTTAATCAAGTCTCGTTTGTTTTCCAATAAAGCATTAAGTCCATCAAGATATGCCTGCCACATTTCTTTATCCTCCTCAATACGAATCTCAATAGGAGGTATAGGAAGTGCGAAACATTCCTTCATGAATTGGGAAATCTCTTGAACATGACCAACCCAATAAGGACCAGCTCCGCTTATCAATTTAAATGAATCTTCATATAAATCAACAAATCGAACTTCACATTTTCTTACGGCAAATTGCCCCTTTACTTCAGGTAAGACCATATTCTTAATTGTGAAGTGAGGAGCTCGTAAAGTGTATTCATCCCTTGCTAATTGGGCTGTCATACATATTGGAAGTTCATCAAACTTTATAGCAAGTTCTTCATAAACCTTGTTTCGCCCTTTCTGTTGGCGATGAATAAGGTAACATGTGTGAGTACCTGACAACTGCGCAATAGTCTCTTCAAACGAAACTGTCGCATCTTTGTCATGGAATTTGGCGTCGTCACTTGTATATCTTACAAACAAAGGAAGAGCTTCACTATCTTCAACGTTGCCGTAGATATTGGACTCAGGTCGCCTAATTTCTAATTCTGCCATAACGAATTAAGAATTAATATAGATTTTGAAATTGGAATATTTATTAATGATAAAGCAAGCTATTTCAGATAGACTATACTTATATTTCTATCATACATATTAAGTTGGGCACGAGTAATCCCAGAATTATCAACCATTAGAACAACTCCATAGTTAGCAAAAGATGCGTCAGCCACCGGAGCTCCAATAGCTAAAGCATTTTCATCATAACCATAACCGCGAAGCTCAACAATATTATCGTTAACATTGGTAATCTTCATACGTTTAGGAGACATCTGAATATTATTTTGCCAGAGAGGATGCACACCATCAAGATTAAAGATGGTAACAGTATAACCTTCATTACCTTGGATGTTTTTTTCAATGGTTATACGTCGATGGCAGTCAAAGTTATGTCCTGAAACCGGCTCTCCGTTCTGAAAGCGAACATGATCACTGGAGTCAAATGAGACACTTCCTTCAGAAGGGTGGTTGTCACCCTTAATTAAGGAGTCAAGTATTGTATTCATAGTGATTTTACAAGTTGCTGCTTATTTTCTTTATTACTTACAAGTAGATCCTTTATATCTATTTGTAACAATTCTGATATTTTGTCCAGAGTTTGGAGGTCTGGTTGAGTGGTATTTGTACACCACTTAGAAACAGTAACAGGGTCTTTCCCCAATTGTTCTGCCAACCATACACCTTTCTTTCCTGTATCAGCAAGAGCACCTTTTATACGATTGATCTGTTTCATTGTTTATGTAATTAATGTTGAATGCAAATTTACTAACTTTTGAAGAAATAGACCGCACGAAAAGAAGCAAATCTTACCAATGACCATGAAAAACTGAAGATTCGACCAACTATTCCCATATTGAGATAGCATTTTTCTGTAAGAAAGATTGTTAGATAATCATTCGGGTAAAAAGACAAAGACTTGTCGCGAACAAAATAAAAGACACCCGAAGGTGCCTTGGCTTGGATATGAAGGAGCGGCTTAATCGCCGCTGTCCTCCGTATCTTTCTCCAGGATGGAGAAGCTGCTTGCTGCAAGCACAACCCTGTTGCGTGGCTGACCATCCTTGTCTGTGTAGCTGTCTGCCTTGAGCCAGCCTGCAAGCTCAACGTTTGCGCCCTTGATAAGGGAAGCAAGGTCTGAAGCATTGGCCTTCCATACTTCCACAGAAAGGTAAGCGGTGTTGGTTACTGACTCCTCTCCTTTCTTCTCGATGCGAGAGATTCCGAGGTTGAAACGGCATACTGCGCTGTTAGCGAACTGGCGTACTTCTGGCTTGCAAACAAAGCCACTGATTTGAACTGAATTCTGTCTCATGATTGTGAACGAATTAATGTTAAACTTCAATTTTTACGCGCAACAATAACGGACAGTGTAAATGGGCAAGCCATGACCAGGCAATGAATACTCGTATTTTTATGGCCTGCACATCAAAATAAGGAAGATTCTGAAGAATGGTATTGGCAGAGATCTATCGTCCCATGTACTGACCGTAGCTTCGCGACGGAAAAACGAAGTGACATGTTCGTTATACATAGTGAGTCAACAGAACTCCAGCCGGTGGTTGACCTAAGCTTGAAGCAGTTCACTTCTGCAGCAGAAATGACGAAAGACTTTCTTTCGGAATCATGGAAGGAGAACAGCAACCAGGACACTTGAACGCATGGAAGGAAAACTGATGCGAATGGTTGGTTCCTCAAAGGCACAACGACAGCATTCAAGTCTACAAACAGACAAGAATGGTTCGGGTTAAAAGAAAAAGAAGCTCTCCATGGAGGAAGATACGGACAGGCAATCGGACCAGACCAATCCTTTGTCTATATATCCAAACCTTCTTGTTCTTCTTTGTTCTGTGAGCACACCAAACGGAAACCTATCTCAAACTGATATCCTCACATTGCAAAATGCTGTTCCAAACGGAAACTCGTTGAAACCAACGCAAACCTACGCAAACTCACGCAAACTTATGTGAGAAAGTTCACCGAAAAGCAGTATCTTTGCACCACCAAACGCACACAAGCTGTACACAACGAAAGGTAAACTTTTTCTCTTTTTACCCGAGCTATAATAGGTTTGAGCTTGTCTCCGTTTGGTGAGAGTGTTTTTCAGATTGAAGAATCTGGCACACGTCTTGGCACACGACACCCCTCTGGTGGTAAACTTTTTAAAAGGAAATGTGCTATAAATAATTGTGGTTCAATAGAATAAGACAAATAATAAAAATACGAACCACATAACCAGTATCGGTATTTACGTATCCGAATCTATCTCCTTTCCTTACCTTCTTTAATTCTGCCATAATAGTCTATTTTTAAGGCTTAATTACCCACTGAATATGATTCTCATACTTCTGGCCACCTCTCTGCTTGTTATAGATGATAGAGAGTTGGTCAAGTTTGTCACGGAAGTATCCGTATGATACACTACCGACCAGATAAACTGCATTACCTACGCCAAGGTCAATCAAAGCTTGTGAGAAGTCGTGGAATGACTCCGGTTCCTTTGTCATGACCACAAGTATCTCCCCTCCTCTGTCGCATATTGCCTTGCGAATAGCCTTCCCCTTCGGCTCGTTCTCCACGAGCTTGCCATTGTCAACGAGTGGGTACTGACGGAAGAAATATCCGCCGGTCTCGGTCGCCTCTTCAAAGAGAGGTGAATTAGCTGCAACGCCAATGGTAATCTTTCCGTCAATGATACCGCAGTAGCCCTTCTTTGAAAGGCCCCATGCCTTCGGCTCTCCGGCCAGCACGAATGCTCCGTTAATCTTGCCGTTGTCAGCACGAATGTCAGCCGCCTGAGTTGTAAAGATAACATTCTTGTCATTGATATCAGGAGTGCCGATAAAGAGGCGTGGTTTTGCATTGTGAGGAATGTAGATATCAAGAGGTATATCGTTCACCGTCATTTCAATATGTTCGGTATATGCCTTTAATGAATCTTTGTAGTTGCCAAGTTTCTCCATTACCGGAATGGTCTCACTCATGGCAATAGTGTCACTGAGTTCAGTTTCATAGAAATCGGGCACAATCTCGTTGCGCTGGATATCAAATAGACGGACAGCAGCGAATATGACTCCAGAAAGAATCAGGAGGATTGCGACGGCGTTGTACCACTTGAAGCCTTTCTTCTTCGGTTCTTCCGGAGAAGGCTTGCCGAGTACTCTCAGCTCATCATCCTGGATATTATCGTCAAGTCTAATCATGGTTTGTCCTTTCGATTGATTCTATATATGCCTTGAGCTTGGCCAGCACCTCTTTGGATGCAGACAGCTCGTGGAAACTACCGTGGAAGTCGCTCAGGATCAGCACCTGCTTAGTGACATCCACCAAGTATATATATTCGGTATTGATAATAAGGCTGCGACCTAGGCGCAAGAAGGTCATGCCTTCATCGCCAAGCTGATCGTTGATAGCATCCTCGACCTGACCAAGTTGGTAAGTCACAAGACGAGATCTTCCATCAGAAGTCACCACATTGGAATAGTTTCCCTCTGATGACACATACATCAGACAGTCTGCCGGTACACGTACCAGCTCACTCCCTTTAGATATGATGATTTTCTTGGCCACGGGGAAAACGATTGCAACACAAATTTACGAATATTTTTCGAGCGGACGATACGAATCCTTTGCATATGTATGAAATGACTTGATAATGTATGAAATATTGCTCCGAACTTGCTCCATACATCTTAAGTATCACTCCATACATGCAGCCCAAAATCGCTTGATTATAAGCATTTTTCATTGGAACTTTGCACTAGGAAATCAAACAAAACACACCATAATCATGAAGACAATCTACAAAGTCGGCATCGCCGTTGCAGCCTGGGTTTTCATCGGGCTCGTCACCATTCCACCTATCGTTACAAGCTGCTCTTCC
>ENA-OPUE01000058-OPUE01000058.1-human-gut-metagenome-genome-assembly--contig:-NODE-58-length-90316-cov-4.982418_pt1 | contig 90316 bp, 97 predicted proteins | sample MGYA00241466_ERZ501924 | MGnify/ENA primary metagenome ERZ501924 (study PRJEB25962, sample SAMEA2042223) | human gut metagenome | biome: human gut; feature: human-associated habitat; material: faeces...
ATTTAAGTTAATCTAATTATTTTTTTATTTGTCCTCTTGACAGGGAGCAGTTCAACGCCATTAATGACTATATCTCAAAATATAACGATTTTATATCTAATCCAAGGAATGGAATTAAAGACGAGCTGCATGAAGATAACGCTGTAACAGACGGTATATCGGAGGACGAAGATGGAAAACAGGAACCTTGACGTGCTTTTGGGCACAGAGGTTGTGGAACTTCTTCACAGACCGGATATTACCGAGATATATGTAAATGATGATGGCTATATTTGGTACACCAGCCATGAAGAAGGCAAGGTTAAATCAAATATTTTTCTGCCGCCCGAGAACGTGCAGGCGGTTATAGAACTTGCCGCAGGGCAGGACGGCAAAATTGTAAACGAAGATATTCCGTCATTATCTACGGAAATTCGTGGCTACGGCTGCCGCTTTCAGGGCGAGATACCGCCTATTGTGCGGCATCCGCAGTTTAATATCCGTAAAAAAGCGACAAGGATTTTTACGCTTGACGATTATGTAGCTAATGGGTCACTTTCCGAGAAGTATGCTGAATATTTGAAAGAAGCTATTGCCAAAAGGAAAAATATTCTTGTGGTTGGTGGCACGGGCACTGGCAAGACTACGTTTTTAAACGCCGTACTTGACAGTATCGCCAAAATATCTCCTTATCACAGGATAATTTCACTGGAAGATTTGCCGGAACTGCAATGCCCGGCAGATGATTACAGTCCGATGTTTACCAAACAAGATACCGGCGTTGGCGGCATAAAGTACAATATGACGCGGCTTTTGGCAGACTGTATGCGCCGCAGCCCAGACAGGATTGTTGTAGGCGAAGTTCGTGATGGAGCCGCATATACGATGCTGAAAGCCTGGAATACGGGTCACGAAGGCGGAGCCTGTACCGTCCATGCCAACAGCGCGGAGCAGGGGCTTACCCGCATTAAGTCACTTGCACAGGAAGACCCCGATGCCGCAGGCGATATAAAAGAGCTTATAGGTGACGCCATAGATATTGTTATTTCCATTGTCCACGTTGATTTGGGCGGCGGACGCAAAGCACGCTGCATAAATGACGTAATTGAAGTCAACGGTTATGACAGTATTAAAGATAAATATATCATCAAACACATCTAAAAACGGAGGTAATAAGAAATGTTTAAAACTCTTCAGGAGAAAAAGAAAAAAATTTGTGGAGTAGCAGGTGCATATATGCTGCAAAGCAGTGTTGCGCTGGCAAGCAGCATTTCCGATGCCGGTCTTGGTAACGCAGCGGAAGTGGACTGGCCATGGACAAGCTTTTTTAATGCCCTGGCCGAAGAATTAACCGGTCCGCTGCCAATGGCGCTTGGTATTTGTGGCATCGCAGGCGCAGCTATTTCCATGTTCGCCGGCAATCACGGTGGCGGTACGCAGAGGTTTATCCTGCTTATCCTTGTTGTTTCAATCTGTCTTTTCGCTCCTAATTTCATGGCCGTTATTCGTGACAGCGGCGCTGGACTTACGATTTGAGGCGAAGCCATGAACAATGAAGTACAAGGCTATGAAGTGCCAATACACAGAGCACTTACACAGCCTATTTATTGGATGGGCGTGCCTCGAGGAGTACTGTTTCTTGAAGTTATAGGTGCGCTTTTGGGTGGTCTTATTTTTAAGACGTTTATTGTTGTTGTGATTGCTTTCTTTGCTCATATGATTTTCCGCTATCTTGGAACTCAGGACCCGGATTTTCTGGGTGTGTTTTTTAGGGCAAGCAAGCATAAGTTATATTATTACCGCTAACAACAGGAGCAGAGAGAATGTTGAATTTCTTTAAATCAACCAAAACAAAAGAAAAAAAGCCGCAATATTCACAGCGGGTTGGGGCTTTTGATGAAAAGCCGTGTTTTGAATATTTACTGCCGTGGGCTTATGTAAGTGCGCAAACTGGAGTTGTGTACGGCAAAGATAACAGCTTGATGGCTGTGTTTACGTTCCGTGGCCCTGATATGGCGTCCAGTACGCCTGAAGAACTTGTGCAGTACAATGCGGCTTTAAATAATGTATTTAAAGCACTTCCGACAGGATATGTACTTTATTTTGAAGCGCAGCGTCATTTTTCCGATGCTTACGAAGCGGCTGAAATTGGTGTGCCGCTTGTGCAGGTCATGGAAAATGAGCGTAAAGATTATTACAAAAGCCAGCAGCATTTTGAAAGCACATATTATTTTATTGTCTACTATGAACCTCCGCAGCTTTTGAAAAGAAAGCTCACAGATGCGTTTATTAAAGATGCGAAGAACAGAGGAGAAAATTCCGAACAGGATTTGCGATTGGTGGAAGAAACAACCGAAAAATTCATCAACAACGTAAATTTAATCGGGTCGATGTTAAGCCATCTGTTCCCTGATATAAAGGCGCTTGATGCCGATGAAACGCTTACTTATCTGCACAGTACCGTTTCCAACAGGCACGTGGAAGTAAAGAACAATCCGCTACGTTATATATGCGATTATATTTTCGATGAAAGTGGCTTTACGGCCGGCAGGGAACCAAAACTTGGTGACAAGCATATGCGTGTCGTCACGATTTTGAATTTTCCACCGATGTCCACTCCTGGAGTTTTTGATGCGCTTAATAATCTGAATATGGAATACCGCTGGGTATCAAGGTTTATTTGTATGTCGCAGCAAGATGCGAAAAAAGAGCTTAAAAATTATAAAACGCTGTGGTCACAGCAGGTGTTAAACCCACTTGCTATTGCGCGTAAAGCTGTTACGAAGGAAGCTCCCACGGAAAATGACAGTGACGAAGCGGCAATTATCAATAAAGATGATTTGACGGTCGCCCTGGCGGAATTAAGTGAGGATTTGGTTGCCTATGGTTATTACACCATGACTGTTATTGTCAAAGACGATGACGCCAAAAAGTGTAATGAAAAGGCAAACCAGATACTTGACGTTATAAACTCCATGGGCTATACAGGCTATATCGAAAAGGATAACAGCACCGAAGCCTGGTGGGGGTCGCTGCCGGGGTGTTATCGTGCCAATATCCGAAGGCCGATTATTAACAGCTTAAATTTTTGTCACCTTGCCCCGATTACGGCAACGTGGTCAGGAGACAAAAGGAATGAATATTTAAAGGGGCCTGTGCTGCTTTACACCGATACTGATGGCAATTCAGCTTTTAGGCTGAGCCTGCACGTTGGTGATGTGGGGCACACGATGATTTGCGGGCCGAGCGGCAGCGGTAAGTCCGTATTACTTAATACCATAGAAGCGCATTTCTTAAAATATCCCGGTAGCAGAGTATTTATTTTTGATAAAGCGGCATCAAGCCGCGCGCTGACACTTGGCGTAGGCGGCAATTTTTACAACCTTGCGGCTGAAAGCAGTGAACTGTCCTTTCAGCCGCTTGCAGCAATAGATGATGACAATGAAATACGATGGGCAAGGGAATGGATATTATCTTATCTTGCACAGCGTAATGTAAAAGTAACACCTGCGTATGATAACTTTGTTTGGAAAGCACTTAATTCACTTAAAACAATGCCAAAAAGACAGCGCACTATTTCTACCTTCTGTGAATTAGTACAGAGTCAGGAAATTAGGGTGGCGCTTCAACCTTTAACCATTAAAGGCAGCTACGGTAAGCTTTTTGATAATTCAGATGACATTTATGGCAGCGGACATTGGCAGGTTTTTGAAATGGAAACCTTAATGGCAACGCCTGCAATCGTCCCGTCAACGCTGGATTACTTGTTTCATCGCATTGAAGGCAGCCTGAAAGAAGCTGCCGGACCTGCGATTATAGTGCTTGATGAGTGCTGGCTTTTCTTTGATAATCCTGTTTTCAAGGATAAGCTACGTGAGTATTTCAAGGATATGCGTAAGAAAAATACCAGTATCATCTTTGCAACTCAGAACTTATCTGACGTTGCCAATAAGCCTGAACTTTTGACAACGGTTATGGAAAACTGTCCAAACAGGATTTTCCTGCCGAATGTTAATGCGGCAAATAAGCAGAGTAGCGAACTTTACAGGCTGTTTGGCTGTAATGATACGCAAATCCGTATTATAGCTGATATGATGCCCAAACGCGATTATTATTACAACAGTCAGAAGGGAAACAGGGTTTTCCGCCTTGCGCTGCGTCCGGCAGAGTTACCGTTTGTAACAGCTACAAGTAAATCCGACCAGTTAGCCATGGACAAACTGCTTGCAGAATATTCCCAAGAAAATTTTGTGGAACAATGGTTGAAATATAAGGGCTGCGATAAAGAATGGGACGAAATTAGATGGCTTTGGTTTAGAGAGGTTCTTAGTTTAAAAGATTGTGGAAAGGAAATAAAACAATGAGTTTATTAAAAAAATTAAGAAATAAAAAACTTCAAAAAGCTGTTTTATCAAGTGTTTTGGTATTATCATTGGGATTTTCGCTAAATGATAGAGTTTATGCAGGTTATCAAGCAGGCGATAACGCAAGCGCTGGTTCAAATGATGTTGCGATAGGTGAAAACGCAACCGCTGACTGGATTACTGTAGCAATAGGTAAAAACTCATATGCTTATGATAGAGCTACTACCATAGGTGCTTATGCTAGTGCTGATGACCGCTCGATTGCATTAGGTTATAAGGCAAGTGCTTCAGACATAGGTGCTATTGCAATAGGAACTGAATCAGTTGCTCAAACTTGGGGTGTAGCTATAGGGTACAATTCTAGTGCAATTGAGCATGGCGTAGCTTTTGGCGGTAGTGCTAAAGCAGTTGATGGTGGTACAGCAATTGGTTATTGTTCAAATTCTGCTGATAGAGGAACAGCATTAGGTTCATCCGCTAATGCTGGTGATAGGGGAACAGCATTAGGTTATGGCACAAACGCTGCTGGAAGCTATTCAACGGTTGTTGGTTATGGCGCGAATAGCCTTAATGATTATGCTGTAGCCATAGGGTACAATTCTAGTGCATCTGCAAATAATTCTGTTGCGATTGGTTATTGGTCAGTAGCTACAGAAGCTGACACAATATCATTCGGTTCTGACGATATTAAACGACGCCTTGTAAATGTGGCTGCTGGTACAGCACAAACCGATGCTGCTAATGTATCGCAGCTTATTTCCAGCGGAAGTTATGACAATGATACGAAAAAGCTCACGCTATCTTCCAACAGCGGCAATGATGTAATTGTTGATTTATCTGCTTTATCCGGTGATAATCCTGATGTCGATGAGCCTGTTGATTTATCTAAAAATGATAAAACAGCAAGGGTAGTTGATGGATTCAACACTAAAGTAGTTGCTAATAAAGTAACTGAAGATAAGGAAAATAATTTGGAAATAACAGAGTATCAAGTAAATGTAGAAGGTAATGGTGCTGCTGAAGAAGGCAATACTGGATTAATTAGTGGTGATACTTTATATAACGAACTTAAAGATAAAGCTGACATTACTTATATTGACGCTGAACTTGCCAATAAAGCAGATACTGACCTTGGCAATATAACGAATGACGGCAAAGGCGTTATAGGAAATATCGCAGAAGAAGCTTTAGCAGATGACCTTAATGCCAAAGCCAATGCCGATGCGTCCAACGTAGCAGACCATACAGCAGAATGGGGCGCAGCAATCGGTACTGGCGTTGTTGAGGACGGTAATGGCGAGTTGGTAACAGGCGGCACTGTATATAACGCCGTTAAGGGTAAAGCAGATATTACCTACGTTGACAACGAGCTTTTAACTAAAGCCGATGTTGACCTCAGTAATATTACTGAAGGCGGGCAGACTGTTATTCAAAACATTGCGAAAGGCAGCGTTAAGCTGGAGGACGGAACCAATACCACGGTGAGCAGCACCGAAAATGCAGATGGTTCTATTAGTTATCAGGTAAATGTTGAAGGCAATGGCAAAGCAGAAGCAGGCAATACAGGACTTATTAATGGCGATACGCTTTATAACACTGTTAATGAAATCAATGAAAATATTACCAATGTTACCGAAGGTATTAATGCCAAACTTGACGGTAAAGCAAATGCCGACGCTTCCAATGTAGCAGACCATACGGCAGAATGGGGAGCGGCAATCGGTACCGGTAAGGTTGAAGCAGGTAACGGAGAACTTGTAACAGGTGATACGGTTTATAACGCCGTAAAGGATAAAGTGGATGCTGATTTTGGTAATATTACCGAAGAAGGCAAGGATGTTATCGGTGATATTGCGCAGGAAGCTTTGCAGGACGACCTCGATGGTAAGGCAAATATCGATGCTTCTAATATCGAAACGGATAAGTGGGCAGATAAGCTCGGTACGGGTACAATTACTGCCGGTGATACCAACCTTGTGACCGGCGATACTGTCTATGACGCCATTAAAGATTTGGGTTCGAACAGTCTTGTCACCTCTGACGGCAATACTATTTCCGTTGGCAAAAATGACAGTGCAACCGTTATAGACGTTTCCAAACATAACGGTGATGGCAGTACGGAAAACCGCGTAATTACTGGCGTTGAAACTGACGCTAATGATATGTCCTCCGCAGCTAATGTAGGCTATGTAAATCAAAGTGTAGGACAGCTCGCAACTGATTTAAACCGTGGTTTATCTGAACTTGATAGCCGCATGAAAAAAGGAGTAGCCGGTGCGGCAGCTCTCGCTGCTCTTAATCCTCTCGATTATGACCCCGAAAATAAATTGAACTTTGCCGCAGGCGTAGGTTCTTATAAAGGTGAAAGCGCAACGGCCCTCGGCATGTTCTATCGTCCGAATGAAAATGTTATGTTCTCTCTTGGCGCATCAATCGGCAACGGTGAAAATATGTGGAACGCAGGCATTACTTTTAACCTCGACAAGCCCAGTGCGTCCACATCTAAAGTAGCTATGGCACGTGCTATCAAAACAATGGCAGCAGAAAACGATGCCCTTGAAGCTAAAACAGCCGAACAGGATGCAAAGATTGCTCTGCTTACAGAACAGGTAGAAGCATTGCTGGCGATACAGGAAAAATAACAAATAATAAATAAGCAGCCGGTTATCCGGCTGCTTATCCAATATTTTATATCTTTATATGTAAACTATGTTTTCATATGTTCCATACTTTTCATATATTACATAGTTTACATATAAAAGTATGAAACGTATGTAATATATACGTACATAGTTTTCATAAGTTTATTAAGAAAAGGAGAGGATATCATGGTCAAAAAGCCCAAAATAATTGCGGTGGCAGCTGTTGTGGGGATTATTTTAGGTGCCGGTTTTGCAACAACGCAGGCAGCAATACCTGTTGTAGACACGCAAAACATTGCACAGCAGTTAAAAACGTACACAGAAACAGCAAAAATAGTATCACAGACAGCGGAGCAGATAACGCTTCAGGCTAAAGAACTGGCATCGCTTCCAACGTCAGTTTTACGTCAGTATACCAATAGCATCAATAACAGCATCCGCAGTATCAACAATACTTTAAACAGTACGATTGTATTTTCCGAAAATGCCACGGAAAATACAATTAGGCAATATTGGGAAGATAAATTCCCGGTACTGAGCAATGCTGATGATTGGGTGATAAGTGAACGAAATCATTTGGCAATTATAACAAATTTGCAGGAGGAACAGTCGGAAGATAACAAACAGTCACTTGTAGCATATCAAGAGTTGATGCGCGAATTGGATGATAACCAGGAAATGCTGGATGATTTGCTGGAACAGAACCAAAACATAGAAGGCAATAAGCAAGGTCAGCAAATCAGTAACCAGATTGCCGGCGTAACAGCAAATATCAAAAGAATTGAACTGGCGCTCCGCGCGCTTGACGCCAAACAGAAAATAGAAGCTGACCAGGCTGAAATTACAGTACGGAAAAACGACAGGATTCTTGCGCAACAGCGCGCCGATGCGGAAGCAGCGGCAATCGATGCGCTTGATACTACATCCAAAACGGCAGCGATGGATGACCCCTGGAGCCGTTACGGGTCTACAACAATAAACTGGTGAGGTAATAAGATGGGCATAGACTTTGCTGAAGGTAATTTTTTAAATGCACTTCTGGAATTTTTTGAACGAAACAGCATAATGGGGTTTCTCGCGCTTGTGCCTCATGCAAGGGAACTTCTTACCGTACTCGGTATTATAGATATTTGCGCAACATGGGCGCTCTATGACGGTTATTTCCGGATGTCTGAAATGATAAGTAAAGTTATAAAAATCGGCTTTTTCGTATTTCTCCTTGCTTATTTTCCAGATATTAACTCTGCACTTTTGCGGTCATTTCAAATTGCTGGCTTAACAGCTGCCGGAATGCCAATTAGTGCGGATATGCTTGGCCCGAGTAATGTTTTAGATATGGGGTTTGCAGCTTGTAAAGAATTATTTAAGGCCTTTCATGAAATAAGTATTATGTCAAATGGTGGGCTTGGTAAGCTGTTTATGTATCTGATTGCCATGTTTTTCACTATCGCAGCGTTCTTTTTTATGGCTTTTCAGATTTTATTAACAAAAATTGAATTTAATATTTTCGCAAGCCTTGGCGTTATCCTCTTGCCGTTTGGTGTATTGCGCCATACTTCGTTTTTATTTCAGCGCACGGTTTCGGCTGTGTTCAGTTTCGGCGTTAAATTGATGGTAATGTATTTTATGGTTGGTCTTACATTGAGTTATATGAGTACACTTACATTATCATCTGAAGCTGAGTTTTCGGAGTTGCTGAAACAATCTCTTGCTATGTTTACGCTCGGCCTTCTGGTTTGGAAAATACCGGCACTTGCTGCCAATATTATGAGCGGCACGCCTACACTGGAAGCAGGCAATGTGTTGAGTTCTGCTGCCGGCGGTTTCACTGGCGCAGTTGCCGGTACTATTGCAGGTGCGGCCGCAGCAAGTTCGATGACAGGTATGGCAAGTGGTTTGTCCAAAACTTATGCCGCTTCCCGTGCTGGTGGAGCAAGTATAGGTGGAGCACTCGGAAGTACGGCAGCTTACGCCGCAGGTCAATATTTTGCCAATCGTACCCGTGTGGGACGTAATTTTGCGACTAACCGTGATTTTTATAATTCTGAAACAGGCAGTGCTGATGCTCCGCGTTGGTTCCGTAATTTTGAAACAAAGAATTTTTCGGATAAAAGTCATGATTAAAAAATTTATATTTATAATTATATTGATGATTCTAACTACAAGCGCATATGCTGCGCCGCTGATACCAGGGGGTATTGTTACAAGCCCGTTTGCGGAAGGTAATCATTTTGGTCATACCCATGCCGGCATTGACGTGGCGTTGGGCAGCGGTACACCGATACTTGCGCCATCAGGCGGTTATGTAACACATGGCAGTGGTAACGGCTATATTTACTGGGTGCAGATTGATACGGCAGAAGGTATTACGTATTTTGTAGGCGATTGCCGCGAAGATACTCTTGATTGCCCAACCGGGTATGTGTCGGAGGGAACCGTTATAGGCATCTCCGGAGGTGATGCCTATAACGGACCACTTGGTTTTTCAACTGGGCCACATGCCCACATTGAAATTTTTGACGGTACAGGTTATGCGGTAGGCGCGCAGATTGACCCTGCGCCTTACTTGGCAGCTATTGGTGTAGACCTTACTGGTAATCTCTTCCCTTCGGGAGATGGGAACACTGGTATTGGCGGAGCTTCAATGGGCAGTGATAATGTAGAACTTCCCTGGGGTGTGGAGTCTATGTATGAAATCGGCAGTAATGTCAACAAAGATATTGAGTATTACAGTGAAGCAGCAAGCCAGGCTTTTAAAACGTTGCAACCGATAATGCTTGGCGTGTTGACTGCACTTGCAATTATTGACCTTACTTTACCTCTGCTAATATCCGGATTTGCGTTTTCACAGCCTGTACTGCTGCGAAAATTGTTGAAATACGGTTTTGTGTTCTTCGTGTTCTTTAATTGGCAAACAATGGTTAATGAACTGTTTCTCGGTATGGTAAGTGCTGTAAGCGGTTCTTATACCGGCGATTTGGCAACCATAGAACAGAATATATCTCAGCCGCAGCTTTTAATACAAAAATGTGTTTTTATGCTGACGCCTGCACTTAACAAAATTGCAAGCTATAAATCTTACGATTTTTTAATGAATTTACAATATATCCTGCCGATATTTATTCTCGCATGGGTAACTATAATCGTCTATATAATGCTGGCTCTCAGAATTGCGCTTATCTATGTGGATTTTTATTTAACGGCAGCAATGAACGTTGTTACTTTACCATTTGCTCAGCAAGGTTTTTTAAAATTTATACCTGAAGGTACATTGGGACATTTGTTTGCTGTTACCATAGAGCTTTTAGTAACGTCCATAATGGTGTGGATGGCTGTTATGGTAGTGCAAGATGCATCACCAGGTAATTTATTTGCACTTACCGATGCCGCAGGGCATGTTAAATATCTAGATGGTGAAGTAGTTACCAAATTCACTCATCTTTGCATAGCCCTTTTAAGCCTGGCTTTTTTAACAGGGACTGTACCAACAAAAATCGCAGGGCTCTTGGGCGGCAAATTTGAAATAGGCTGAAGTGAAAGGGTTGATGATGATGAAATGCGGCAAAAGAATAACCATGCTGATAGTTGCGGGGTTATTTATCTGCCTACCGGCAGCACAGGCTAAATGGCGGCCGATAAAACCGGGGGACCATGTTTTTGATGCCAAACGGTTTGCCGATAGTGTGCGTGAAACAGCAGCAATGATTGAAAATGTGAAAAACAGTCTTGAAAAATTGAAAAATCAGGGAATTTTTAATACTGGTATCAATTTAAGTATGGTTACAGACCGCTATAATGAAGCGGCTGATAGTGTTAATGATTTACTGGACGGAACGTCGATTATAAATGTCCATAAAAATTATGATGATTTTGAAACATATAAATCACAAAATATTACGGAAGCAATGGAAGACTACGGCGAGTATGAAACTAAAATTTTAAACGAAGCGAAGCAGCGCAAGCAGGAGCTGTTACTTACTGAAGCAGAAATTGCTGGCAAGAATATGAAGCGGAGTGAGGCAATACAGGAAATGCTTGCTTCTTCAGATGAAGGCAATTTAACTGAACGCCAGAAAAGCAATGCCGCTGAAATCTTAAAAGCTGCCAATGATATTGATATGGTGCGTGCACAGGCGGCAGGCATAGCGGATAACCTGCAAAGCAGAGAAGAACGCTTTGCCTTAAACCGCATGGAACAGGAAAAGGCCAAAGCAGGGGCTTTTTACAGTTATGATCCTTATAATCCTACTGAATTTGATGAAGCAGTTCATCAATCAGATTCTGAAAACTTTGGCTTTAGGAAGTTCTGAAAATAAAAACACCCGGCATTCATCTGAATACCGGGGTAATAAAGCAATTATTATTTTTTGTCTGTAGGTGTATCAGCAAAGCCGAAACTGTTGAAACTTTCTTTGTGATAAAATCCCATGTCATCGGCATCATAAAGCGCTTGTAAACGTTTTTGTTCTTCTTCTTTAAATTTCTGCATATCACCATCTTTTTCTTTGGTGTAAACTTCTTTGCCAATTAACAGTGTACCGTCTTTTTCAACATAGGTTACAGTCATCTTGCCGAACATGGTGTCAATGGCCAGACGGTTATCACCATCAGCTTTTGCAGAAATTTGTGCAGGTTTTTTTGTTTCCCAGACAAATGTTGCATCAAAAATAGGCAGAAAACCTTTATTGCCGATTTTCTTTTCTTTTAAATTATATGAACTTGTAACTTCTGTTAATAAGTAAGAATCGCCATTTTTTTCAATGGTTAATTGTTTATAGTCTGAACCGTCAAATTTAGAAAAAGAACTGTTCTTAGTTGTTACCCATTTGCCTTCAAAGTTATCACCACCACCGCAGCCGGAGATAACCAGCATTGCGATGAGCATTACAGAAGCGGTTAAAATTTTAAAGAATTTATTCATTATTTTTTCCTCCTTCTAAACTGTCGATATACATTTCAACGAAATTGCTTATGAATTTGATTTGTTTATTGTCCATGTTTTCAAGAGCAGCAACAATTCGCATGATTTCAATGTTGTTGCTTACATAATCAGCAAGATTGGTATCTTGCTGTACGCCGTTTAAAAACCAGTTCATATCATAGCCCATGGAAGATATTTTCTGGATTATAGCTAAAGTAGGAGCTGTTAAATTTCTTTCAATGCTGCTGATTTTTTCCTGGTGAGTGTTAAACAGTTTTGCAAATTCTTCCTGGTTCATGCCAAGAGAATTACGGATTACCTTTAAACGGTAGCCCATAGTTTCATTATTACTTGCAGGTATAATTTTTTTTGCCATTATCATCACCTTACATTATAGTATAAATTTACTGTAAATATATTGAAATTAAAGTAATTATACCATAAAACGTGCAAAAAAGATATAGAAAATATATAAATATTAAAATATTATATAAATTCAGTGATAGGAGAGATGGAAATGCAGTTATATATAGCCGAAAAACCGGATATGGCAAAAGCTATTGCTGGTTATCTGTGGCCAGACGGGAGTTATAACAAAAACAAAGGTTACTATGAGAAAAACGGAGTGGAAGTTACCTGGGCTTTCGGGCATATCTTATCACCAGCAAATCCGGAAGCGTATGATGAGAAATATAAACACTGGCAAAATTATCCCGTATTTCCGGAACGTTGGAAATATACTGTGCCGTTGTCTAAAAAGGAACAGCTTGACATTATCCGCAGCCGATTAAAAAGTGCTGATGAAGTAATTCATGCTGGTGACCCGGATAGGGAAGGACAACTTTTAGTTGATGAAATTTTGTATTTTGCCGGATTTAAAGGTAAGGTAAAACGCCTGCTTTTAAATGCAAAAGACGATACCAGTATTAAACGTGCTTTTGAAAATATCCAGGACAACGAAAAATTTAAAACACTTTATGAAGCCGGGCTTGCCCGTCAAAAAGCAGACTGGCTGGTTGGCATGAACCTGACCAGGTGCTATAGTGTGCAGCTGACAAAATATAAATATGATACCACGCTGCGTATAGGCAGGGTGAAAACCCCTACGCTTGCGTTGGTAGTAAACCGTGAGCTAGAGATAAAGAATTTTGTTAAGCACAGTTATTACGATTTAAAGGCTTTTTGGAGTAAAGACGGAGTAACTTTTGGGGCAAAACTTGTTACGCCAGACAGGGTAAAGCAGGACGAAAACGGCCATGCGATAGATAAAGCAGTAATATATGCGATAGCTGCAAAAATAAAGCCGGCTTCCTGCGTAGTGACAAAGGTAAAACGTGAAAAAGGACATGAAAATCCGCCGCTGCCTTATTCGCTTGATACCTTGCAGGTTGAAGCCAATAAGGTATATAAAATGAGCCCTAAAAAGGTGCTTGAAACGGTACAGGAACTTTACGAAGCAAAATACGTAAGTTATCCGCGAAGTGACTGTAATTATATACCGGCAGCACAGCAAAGCGACGCAGAAAAGATTTTACCAATGTTGAAACAGTACGGAATTGCCGAAGCCGCAAAAGCGGATATATGTATTAAAGGTTTATGCTGGAATGACAAAAAGGTTACGGCGCATCACGCCATTATTCCTACTGGAGTGATGCCGGAAAATCTAAAAGATGACGCTGAAAAAATTTATAAGCTGATAGCTAGGCGTTATATTATGCAGTTTTTAGAGCCTTGCGATTTTGAGGTTTTAAGTTATGAAATTAAAGCCGCTGATGAAGTGTTTAAGGGTAGCGGCAGATTAATAACAAAATATGGGTTTAGGGGAATTATAGGCTTTCAAAAAGAAGAACAGGCTGATGATGCCGTTATGTCTCTGCCGGAATTACGGGAAGGTGAAATAATCGGTAAGCCTAATAATGTTGAAGTAAAAGAAGGTGAAACTAAACCTCCAAAACGTTTTACCGAAGGTACGCTTGTTAAGGCGATGACCAATATCTATAAATTTATGGAGCCAGGTAATATGCGGGAAAAGCTGAAGGAAAGCAAAGGCATTGGTACACCGGCAACACGCGATACGATAATCGATGACCTTTTGGCAACGGAAATAAAGGGGCGCCGTTTAGAGCCTTTCTTAAAAAAAGTTAAAAATGAACTTGTGCCAACTGAATTTGGTATGATGGTCATTGCTAATATTGACGAGTCTTTAACAAAGCCTGATATTACAGCAGAGCTGGAATATAAATTATCAGACATACAAAGCGGCAAATACAAAATGACGGATTTTATACGTGATACAGAAAAGATGATTTTAGAGAATATTAAATATGCAGAAAATCATAAATTCCCATTGGGAGCGCATGAAACCTTTTTGTGTCCTGTATGTGGCAAAGGTGAATTGTTACATAGATATTCACCCAAGTCTAAAAAAGGATTTTATATTTGCAGCAACGAGGATTGCATTAATGAGTTTACAGGCAAAAAATATTTCTTTGAAGAAGAAAAAGGAAAACCAGTAATAAAAAAATGTCCGGAAGATGGAACCATATTAAGAAAACTTATTGGCAAGAATGGGGAGTTTTGGCTTTGTGATAAATGTAAAAAGACATTCAACGATAAAATTTAAGGAGTTGGTAAATGATGCAGCAAGTAAATCAGGAATTTGATGATTTAGTTGAAGTAAGCGAAAATTTATCGACCTCAGAAATTGCCGTTGAGGGCGATAACAGTGAAGATGCAATAGTTTATGAGCAAGAAGATGAAAAAACGCTTACAGAGAAAGTATGTGAGTTAGAAGACAATCAAGCGAAAAATCCAGAAGAAAAGCAGAAAGAGATTGTTGTTAGTCTTTTAAAAGAGATACAAAAAGAAAATAAAGAGATATTGGAAGTTATAAAGGAAATACAAAATGAAAAAATTGTCTATGAAAAGTATCAGCAAAATTTGAACGACTTTAAAGGCACTTTTGAGATATTTCAAACACAGCTTCCGCAGTTAATTTTACAATTACGTACTGATTTGAAAACTGGACCCGGTACAGATTATAGAAAAATAATTGAAGAAGCAGCGGAAAATTATAAAAATTTAAAAAAAGCTATTGCCAATGATATAAATAAAGCCATTGAAACATGGGATAAAGTCAGGGAAAGTAAGAAAGAGCAGAGAATTGAACGTTTTTTGTTATTTATAGTTATGATGCAAGCGGCTATAACTATAAAAATATTGTGGGATTATTTTATAGGAGTGTGATCTTATGAAAATGAGAAAGTTTATTGGAAATGCTTTACTTATTTTAATGATAAGCAGCCAGGCTGCTTTGGTATTTGCTGCTGACAAAACCGTTTCAGTGAATAGTACAGATAATTTGAATTTTAATTATACGGTGCAGACTAAAAAAAGCAAATATGTGCCACAGCATATTTTTGATGATGGGAATAAAACTTATGTTTTGCTGTCGGAAAAAGCTGAAGGAAAATATATCCGTATTTTTGCTAAGCGTAATGATGGTAATTATGATTTAATCAGACCTGAACAAGTAGATAAATTTTTGATTTTACCAGGTATATACATCAATTTGAGTGTTCGTATTGATGATGAGCTTTTAATGATTTCAAAAAATTAGGTGATGAGTATAGTGATTTTTGAAGAAAATTTGAAGGATAAATATTCTCATAATTTGCAAAATTTATTTCATTCATTTGATATACAAGCTATTCCTGAAGGTTTAATGAAAATACTTGATTCCGGAAAAATAGAATTTATTTGTATATCACGCAGAAGCAATATTATTGGAAAAGTGGCTGAGATATGTGTTGTTTTTCCCAATGTAGATGTATATAGAAAAATTTATGTACTTTATGATTACGGTTATTGTATGAAGTTCAAAGAAATACCGCTCAAAGAATTTGACACATGTGATGGGCGAAATGCGGAAATTAAAAGGCTTAATAAAGAAGAGGGATTAACGCAGGTGTTTATAGGTCGCTTTTTTAAGTTAAGTCAACCATCTATTTCATTAATTTTGAAAAAAGGTAGGGATAACAAAAATGAATAATGTAATTTTATTAGGACGTTTAACAAGAGAAGCAGAATTAAGATATACACCTAGTGGCAAGCCTGTTTGCCAGTTTACTCTTGCCGTACAGCGTAACTATAAAAATAAAGAAGGTAAGTACGATGCTGATTTTATCAATGTTGTTATGTGGGGCAAAAATGGAGAACTATTAAGTTCAACCGTAATAAAAGGCCAGAGAGTTTTAATTCAAGGTCAAATACAGGTACGCAGCTATACCAATAAAGAAGGGAATAGACGGTGGGTAACTGAAATTGTTGCAAATAAATTTGATTATATCGAGAATAAACAGAAAGATGAAAGTGATTTTGAAAAAGTTTTTGGAGAGAATAAGACAGTGCCTATTAATTATGATGAAGAAATTCCGTTTTAATTGCATAAAAGATGAAAGTTGCTCTAAAACAGTATCAACAACCAACTGAGAGCGTGAGTGGTTTATTTGGTTGCATCTTTTTTTATTACCCCGAAGCAAAGAATGGAAAAGCCGTCCAGAATTTGAAAATTAGCAGCATTTGGTGGGTGAAAATTTTAACAATGAAGAAAGTAGGTACTTTTTTGTTTTTTATAAAATAAGTTCAAAATCAGAATTTATACCTGCTGGAACAGTCAAAACATTTTAATGACAAGTGTATTATGATATAATGAACTTATAAAATGATGCCTATAGAGGAGGTGCTACTATGGGCAGAGTTCTTAGGCAATCACCAACTGTCATTAGAAATGTAAAAAGTATTTTAGCTGCCAAAGAAACTGCATCAGTTCATAGATGGGGCTCCTCTTTTGCGGTCTTTTTTGTCCTGTGTTCGTCTGTCTTTATGACAGTGCGGCGCAGGACATTTTTTGTATCTAAAAAGAGGTGTTTAGCATGAATTTACCAAAACGTGACGGTGTGAATGGCCGTTATTATTTAATACATAAACCAGATACCGATCCAGATGTGTTATTGGAAGCAGATATTTGTATTCAGGATATTTTGAAGGGGACTGCCCGGGAAAACCACTCAGCGTTTCCAACGGTGGTACGCAACCACAATGGCACTCCGTTTATTCCTGATCAAATATTGGAGCGGTATCTGTTCCAACTTCAGTTAAAGGGATTTTCCTATGAGGATGCAGTCGCCTTCTGCGATGCGCTGAAGCGTTTGGTGGGTTGGAAAGAGATAAGTTATGAACTATTGCAGTTCATAGAAAAGCAGGTGCAGGAGCGGTATTTTGAAGTCGGGAAAAAAGGCTTTTTATCAGCCTTTCCTCCTTGTACGGTGTTACCGGAACTGAAGCCGGAAGATGTTGACGAAAGCCTTCTTCGATTCGCCTGCTATGTGGCAGTCTGTTATACAGTGTATGGACAGAGTTTTGAATCTCTGACTACAGAACATATTCTTAGTCTGGTTTCCCAGCTCCGGCCAAGTATGGTAAAAGAGCTGAAAAACAATGGTAGCGGCAAACTGCCCCCTGACATTCAAAAAAGAAAAACAAAGCATATGACTGCTTCGGCCAACGATGCCTTTGCTAACATCCGAATTACTGCAAGGGATAGCACCGAGGGGTGTTACGAAGAGGTATTGAGTTATCTGATTGAGGTCTTGGAACAGCCGGAGTTTCCCCGCAGTTATTCTATTGAGTTCCGTGGAACAGAAAAGTTATATTTGCCCATCCCCGGGCTGCCAAAAAAAGGGGTCAATCAGTTATTTGCCTGTGCGGTTCGGTATCCACGCCTGCATATTCGTATAGAGAATTATGCCCGTCTTGCCATGAGGGAGGGCGAGTTTTACCAAAACCTTTCTGAAGAAAATTGTGCTTTGCCAGGCACTTTTGCCGTATTTTCACTGGGGCTGGAAGGAACGAAGTGGTGGCCGCTGGTGTGTGATTATTTGGATTGCTGTGATGACGAACATTCCAGTTTGCAGCAGAAATTCATTCACGCATTGTTCAAACAGTATGGGTTTACTGCTCAGTCCCTTCCGGTATTAGTTCATGGCGTACAGTCTATGCAGGAATTAAAGCCTGCTAAAGAGTTTAGCACTTTGATTGCCAATGGGGAGAGCCTTAATGCGCTATTGGATATTAAAAATCATTTAGAAAACTATCTTCCCGAAAAATATGAGCATGACAAACGAGCAAAGAATTGTCTCTGGCGTGATGTGCTCTGGGCTATTTGGGGAGCATCCTCTAATAATAGCGAGAAAATTATTAAAAAGGCGCCGAAAGAGCTGGCAGAAAAATATTATCAGGTGTTTGCATGAGGAACGCAATATGAAAAAAAGAACAGCAAAGGACTTTATAGCTTGGTATGTACCGGAAGAAGAAGAAAAGTTGGTGTTGATACAGACTAATATCAGTGCCGGCCGTTCTTATATGGATAATTATTGGGAGGCTCAAACATATGCTCTTGCTATGGCAGATGCCGAAACAGGAGAGGTGGTTTCCGGGCGTTGTTACTTAAGCTGGCCGCTTACTGATAAAGAGCGGGAAATTGGTGAGTATTTCAATCGCTTTGTAAAAGGCAATATCTATAGAATCAATGTACGGCGATGGAGAGGCGATGAACTCAGTGAACCAAGGTGGTATGTTACACAGGTGTTGGAGGCCGGTGCTCGTTGCCCGGCGTTGGAGAAACTTTGGGCAGATTATACAAAGCCCATTGTTATAGATGATGAAGTGCTTGGCACACTTACACTGGACCGTGAGATGAGTTATTTTAACGGGATATGTAAGTGGATGGGAAAAGACATAAAAATCTCTTTGGATGTTGATGCCGAAAAACCATCATCCTGGACTCGTGCTAAGAATGTGATGAAAAAACTTTTGGCAGATCAGAATACGTGGGACAAAGCTTTGCGTGGTCTGGCTGCCCGAAAACTTACTGCTCTTGCAAATGAGTGGCTTGCGGATAATGAGCAGACTGCCAGAGATCCGGAGCAAGAGCCCATTACCGAGGTGGAGTTTGCCCGCCGTATCTTTCTCACTGAGTTTACAGTATCGCCAGGTGGGCGTTTTACCGCTTGGTATGAGGATGACGATATGTTTTGGGGGCATGTAGTTACTGTGGACGGAACTCTGAAAAAAGGACCACTTCATGCGGATATGCAAGGCTGACGATAATTATTTGCAGAAATTAGGGCATGATGGGTCAGGAGACACTCAAATGAATAAATCAGAAGAAACAAAACTCTTAGAGCAAATTGAACAGTGGAATAAAGCGGATGAGTTTTCCCGGTGCATTGAGGCTATAGAAGCTATCCCGGAACAGGAACGCAGCTATCTGCTAATTATTAAATTGAGCAGGGCGTATAGCAATCTGGCTGTACTTGGAGATCATGAAGTTCATGGAAGTGACGATGAAGTGGATGAGAGGCTTCTTCATCATGCCATTAATTTATTGGAATCTGTACGCGAACTAGGTGAGAATGACCCGGTATGGAACGCACGTATGGGTTATGCCACATTAATGGCATATAGTTCTGCTGCAACTTCTTATGAATATGCTAAACGTTGGCTGAAATTAGCACCAAATGATCCGGATGCCAAAAAGTTGGTGTCAGATTGCGAAAAATACCTCGAAGAAGAAAAAGCTTTTGAACTTGAAATGCAAGAGCGGGAGAAGATAATTCGAGAGGAGAATATCGATAATAGACAGGAGGTTATCTGTAAATGAACGGCGAACAGATCACAGCTTTTTTGAAGGAATACGAGGAAATTGTCACATTGGTAGTGGGTGTGGTGGCCATGATAGGGTCTATTAGGAATTGGAACTGGATGTGCGACCCGACTGGCGCGCCGTATTCTCAACATTTTGGCCGTGGGACACGGCGGGTGATCTTCTTCCTGCTGGGGCTCGTGCTGGTTGTAGTCAGCATCATGTGAAGTAAGGAGATAAAAAATGTCATTCAAATTTACATTCCGAGAGATTACCCCGAAAGATACCGAAATTTTGCGTATTATCAAACAGCGGAAAGCAAAGCCGGAGGATCATGTTTGTTGCGAGATCCTAAGAGGCGATGGTATTGTCATGAAAACTTGGTATAGAAAGTCAGATGTAGAACTCTGGGGAGAGGACTATATTAAGGCCAATTCCAAAATGAAATATATTGACGGCGATTGGAAAGTAAGTTTAGATATGGAGCCTTGGAATCGCATACATGGCGTATCTACAGAAAAAGTTGCGCCCACGACTTCTTCACGATATCCAACCTGGCTGGAGGGCCATGTGAAGGAGTGGACGCAAAAGCGCCTGCCCACCGTGACCCTGTGCTCCTCCACTGGCAATGAACTGTTGGAGGTTTGGTACTACGGTGAACTGTTGACCTTAAACGAAGAACCACAGCTATATATTGTTCCCACTTATTTCGCTCCCGAACTTGTGACGGCTCGTGACCCGGAGAGCGGCGAGGAGTTCGTCATCTTCGACCATGGACGGCATGGCTACGACAATCTGTTCTGTTACGAGCAGGACACTGATGCGCTGAAGAGTCGCTCTCTCCGGCGGTATGACATCCCTGCCTCCAGACTGGTGTTGGAGCTGGGATACAGCATCGACTATGAGGACGAGAAAGAGGACTTTGAGCCGGACGAGAATGGCAACGTGGAGCTAATCAACGGCGAGCGTATGCCCTGGGAGCAGGTTAAGCGGGACGGCATCGACTATATCGCCCTTTCCTATGTGGATGAGAGAGGAAAACAGGTTCAGATTCTGGACGCGGAATTGGCATGAGTAAGGAGAAGCCACAATGTCTATTACAGCTTATCAACTGGAAGCCGTCGGTCATGACCGAACCGGCGAAGACTATGGCTATGTAAATATCATGTACCGCTATGGCAACAAGCAGTCCTGTCCTCGGCCAGATCAATGTGAAAAGATAGAGGTCATGTGGGCGGATGAGAGCGTCTACGGGCCGCCTGCTCCTGGTAGCAAGGTGGGCGACTTTATAAAGACATGGCTGATGGGCTCCTGGGACTGCGGAGTATTTACCCACCGGGAGATTGCCCAGCGGCTCATGGATACCTTCACCGGTCTGAAGCTCAAGGAACTGGCGTGGTTTGAGAACCCCAGAGAAAAGACTCTGAAAAATGGTAAACCGCGTGCGCGCCGGGCCAAGTGGCTACCGGAGCGAGAGGTCGATCTGGTGTATCTCTACTCCGACTACTATATTGACGCAAGAGAACCTACTTCTGCCCAAACCGACTTTTTCACCGTTACAAGGATGGACGCCTGGGGCGTGAGCACCTGGTTCATGTGTACCCCAGAGGCCGCTGGGAAGCTGATCGCCATGAATTACGACAATCTGGCCGTCAAGGAAAACACCATTGTGGGATAGGAGAAAATGAATGATGACTTTGGAACAACTGCCCCCCAAGGGCGTAAAGCGAGAACAGGCCATTTTGGAGCTGGGCAAGGATGAAGCAAACGGCGAACTGCTGTTCCAGCTTGTGAATACAGAAAAGGGCAAGTGCAAAACAGCTGCTCAAAAGGCTTTGGCACAGCTGGAGTATGCCCCTGCTGCCCCACTGTGGGCCAAGCTGGTCAGGGGCAAATGGATGGGCAGCAATATCATGTCGGATGCCTGTTCCGACTGTGTATCGGAGCAGATTGCCCCAGTTATTCTAAAGACTCTCTCCCAGCTGCTGGACGAGGGGGACACAAAGCCACTGGATATAAAACAACTGAACTTCTGTTTCCATTTGATGCTGGGGAAAGCCTCGCCCAAAATGCTGGAGGTCTACCGCTTCCTGGCGGAGAACACCCAGCGGATCGCCCAGCTGAAACGCGCGCCTGTTTATTCCGATGATGACTGCACCTCCTGGTGGATCACGGACGGGCTTCGCATTTGGGATGCCACACCAAAGGAAAAAGAGAAAATTCCCTCTGTGGTGCTGACCGCCTCCCTGATCCGCAACCCGGATGAGCGGCTGCAAGCATTGGCTGATGAACTGAATGAATGCTACGGCGGCAGCTGGCTGATGCCGGTCTTTATGAAGGCGATCATCACCCAGCCCAAGGAGCAGGTGTACGAGACCTATTCGCCCCTTCTGGATACGCCGCAAAAAGGCTATTTGTTCCATGCGCTGGGAATGCTCCATTACCGCTGTTATCCGGAAGGCTGGACCTATGAACGCCTGGGCCCGGATGGAATGATCGCTCTGATTTTCTGGGGGGATTATAGCTATGGAACCTATGACACAAGGTTCATGTTTGAACGGTATGTGGAGCTGGATGAGCGGTGGCTCTTTGATCTGGCAAAAGATCCAGAGGGCCGCAAGCCTACGGTGACATGGCAGACCTACAATCGGGGCGGTGTGCTATATGGAAGCTACGACGAAATGTTCATCAGCCTGCTGCCCCGCAAGGTGGAGAACCCGGAACTGAAGCGCGTTCTGTGGGACTACTTCCGTATTCGCAGCGAAAAAGTGAAAGTGGAAGAAAGTATTACTGTTTACAAAGACGCTGCTGAGCGGTTCGGGGATGAATGAGTACAAGTCGAGAAAGTAGGTGCCTTATGTACCAAATTGCATATATTGGCCGCTGGGAGACCCTCCCGGAAACGGCTGCCGCCATCTGTGACCATGACACTCCCAAGCTGGAGGCGCTGCTCCAAGGCGGTCTGGATTTAGATGTTCCCATCCAGCTCAGCGAATACATCAAGCTGATGCCATTGGAGATTGCGGTTTTTCGGAATGATGTACCCATGATTCACTTCCTACTGGAGCATGGAGCCGATCCCGGTCTGGCAGAGGAACAGCCCCTGCTGCTTACCGCCGCCCGTTGCTGCGGGCCGGAGGTTGTCTCCCTCTTTGCTGGACAGGCCGCAAAACTCACCCCGAAGCAGAAAGAGCGGGCCTTCCAGGAAGTGCGCTGGGGCAAGCGAGCGGAGAATATCCAGGTACTGGAGCAAGCCGGGATCACAGTGGAGAAGTTTGGCGGCGAAGCGTTTCGGGCGGCGGTGTCCGATGGACAGGCCGAGCTTGCCAAACTGCTGCTGGAAAAAGGGGCGGATATCAATTACCACAAGCCGGACATGGTGTTCCCTTACGCTTCCACCCCCGTCACCGAGGCCGCCCGCTCCAACAATTCCCCCATGGTGCGCTGGCTGGTGGAACAGGGAGCGGATATCACCATTGCTGACAAATACGGCGACCGGCCTTACACTGTGGCGGTGCAGAACAAGAATCAGGAGCTGGCCGACTATCTGAAGGCCCTGGAACCGGAGGAATGGCACAACGAGCAGGAAAAGGTCCGGCAGCTCATGCCCTATAAGCTGCCCGCCAAGCTGGTGGAATACTTGAAGACCGGCCCCCTGCGACTGGAGTTCCCGGATCAGGAATGGGTGAAGTGGGCGGAGCTCTACTCCTTCATGGATGTGCAGGAGATGACCTGGAAACGGAAAAAGCTGCTCTCCCTGATGGTGCAGATGGACAACTACAGCGACTATCTGCTGCTGTGGAGCCCCAGGGACAAAAAGCTGTGGTATCTGGACATAGAGCATGAGGAATTCCACCCTCTGACCAAATGGGATGACTTCATCGCAGATCCCGGACGGTATCTGAACGGGATGATCGAGGGTGAGTTTGAGGAGTAAAGCCATGACATCAATAGACTTTCTGAACAAGGTACATAAAAACCTGGACTCGCAGGAATACAGCCTCTCTTATTCTCCGGCCAAGTCCAAGAATTATATGCTGTATTGCAATGGCAACTTCATCGGCGGCCTGTTCGATGAGGAGCTGTGCTTCGTCTACGCCGACAGCGTGAGTGAGCTGCTGGGACAGCCGGAACCCGTCTACCGTGGCTACTCCAGCACCGCCCAGCACAGGATGCTGGTGATCCCGGAGGAACACTGGGCGAAGGCACTGAAACTGCTCTATGCCGAGAAATTTGACTGGAACCGGTTGGTGTACGACATCACATACACCAGCATTGGCGCGGCTGTGGTGGAGGACTTCTACGACGAGAATGTGGTATTCCTGCGCTTCTGCTTTGAAAAGGAACTGCTGAAAAAGAACCCTCTGGACCGGCATGACCGTATCCTACGGATGGTCTATCTCAATCAGGATCTGACAACAGCGGGCAAATATCTATTCCCCAGACTGCTGGACAAGTTCCTTGCTTTTTTTGATCGGAAAGGAAAAAACAATCTGGAAACCATGCTGAAACGGTGGTACACCGCGCTGGAGAAGGAGTACCGCAGCCAAACAGCAGGATAAGGAGGGCAGCAACATGACAGAGAAGAACAGAACCTACATCACCCATCTCAAGGTCGCTGATGTCCCGTGGCACCGGCTCACCACCGCCTATGGCCGGGGGACGGAGTTTCCCGCTCACCTGGCTGTGCTGGAGCAGATGCGTGATTTGGCGTCCGTCAAAGAGTCCCTCTATGAGCTCACCACCAACATGGAGCACCAGAGTACTCTGTGGCACGCTACCCCCTTTGGCATGGTGTTCATGTGCCGGATTTTAGAGAAGGCCCTCGCAGACAGCGGGCAGAACCCCGTAGCCCATTTCCTGGCCGGGGAACTGCTGGACTTCTTCTCCTGCATCCTCCAGTGCTTCCACGACGGGGATGAGATGGAACACGCCGAGCCGCTGCCGCTGTTCTCCGATCTGCTGAAGGAAGAATACCTATGGTCGGAGGAATACGACGAGGAAGAAGATGAGATGCGCTACGAGGAGGACGAGGTCTTCCCCGATGACCTGTTCTATAGCTTCTATTACTACTCCTGGCAGGCGGTGAAAGCCTACCAGGATGTATTGGAGCAAGTCCCGGCAGAGTTTGCCCAGCCTGCTGCCGCAGTGCTGGAACTGCTGTAAAGGAGGCTGCACAGATGTTTGAAGAATTCTATGAGATGTATGAGCCCGAGGAGCAGGAAGTGGTCGCGCTGATCAATCGCTGCATTGGGGGCGGATATAACTGGAAAGGCAAGTTTTGGGAAATGACCGTTGTGACACTGGGTATGGTGTTCTGTGACACCGGCAAGGTCAGCACCAAAGAGGAGCATCTGGAATGGCCGGTCACCGACGAGGAGCGTAACAGCGACAAGGGCTGGGGACGCTTTCAAAGCGAGCAGATCTGCCGCCTGAAGATCCGCCGGATGAAAGAAGAATTGGCAAAGGATCTGGTGGTGCGCCCCTGGTGTATCTCCGAGATAGTCAATGCCCATGAGGACTGCCCGGAACTTCAGGCTGTTCTGGAGGAATACCACAAGCCGGTGGTGATCCAGGACGAGGTGCTGGGAGAACTGACATTGGACAAGGACTATGATACCTTCGAGGGCGAGATCCAGTGGTGCGGAAAGGATGTGAGCCTTTCTCTGGAGGTCAATGCCGAGAGCAAGCCCTCCTGGACCGCGCCCGCAGTGCCGCCAAGAAGCTGCTGGCCGACTGTGACACTTGGGACAAGGCCATGCGGGAGCTTGCGGCAAAGAACCTGACCGAACTGGCCAACAACTGGCTCTCCCAGGATGAGGAAAACCCCCGCGATCCGGAAACAGACCCCATCACAGAGGAAGAACTGGCCCGACGGATCAGCATGACGAGCCTGTCCGTCACCTCCGGCGGCAGCTTCACCGCCTGGTTTGACTGCGACGAGATGTTCACCGACCATGCTGTGACGGTCTACGGCTCTTTGAAAAAGGGCCTCAAAACTGCCAACATTGAGGGGTAAGGAGGATAACATTATGAAACTGAACTGTAAAAGCATTGATTTTACATATACACCCGGCGAGGAAATCTTTGTCTTTCCCAAGGAATCGGGACTGCCCTTCCTCTTCGATGTAGAGGAAGAACTGACGGCTGATCCTGCTGCCATGGATGCGGTGGGAGAAATGCTGGATGAGGCGGATAAATTGGCGGAAAAGGCCAAAGCCGCCATCAAAGCGGCGCTGGCGGACGAGGACAGCCGCTACCATAGCGTTGTGACATTTTTCATGGAGTTCCATCGGGACGATGTAGGCCCGGATATTGCGGCGGAACTTTTTCCGGGAACCGACCCATCCAAGCTGTCCTTTGCCGAGATGGTGGACTTTTTGAAGCTCAAGCGATTCGGCAGTCTGGTGGATGACGAGATGGATCAACAAGTTTTCATTATGGATTTGTCCTTCAACCCGGAGATTACCGACGAGCTGATGGTGATCTACTTTGACTTGAACCAGGAGATTTTCTGTATTACTCATGAAAGCTGAGGAGATATCCCATGATCAAAGAACGCATCCCCATTTCCGGCGATCTCAAAAGCAAGGTCAATCAGCTGATGGAGTACGCCGGATGGCAAGAAGGGCGAAAAGTGGACATCTCCATTGCGGAAAAGTATTACGCCGAGCATGGTGCCCCGATGATGAAGTCCACCCAGCGGTTTTACCGCAAGTATTTCGGCCTGTGCTGTGAGTGGTATCTGGAGCAGAAAAAACTGAGCTGGGCGGCTGACTTCCAATTCGCTTTGTTCCCTTACCTGGTCAACGGGATTAAAAACCATTTGGAAGAAGCCTATTTTCGGGATATGTCCGGCTGTGAACTGGCAGAGATCGAACAGGCTGCCGGTGAAAAATGCCAGCCCATCGGTCATATCGGCTACTACTACCCGGCGGAGGTTTGGATCTCCGAGTACGGGAAACTGTATGCGAAATATGAGTATCAGGATGAGATCGAGTGCTTTCCAGATGTGTTTACCCTGATCGAACGGGACCTGCGGCAGTGTAAATTTGATTCCGCTGCCATGAAAACTGTGGAGGTACTGGACGGAAAACTATGAAACAGGACTTTACTATTTGGCGCAATCAAATATTGCAGAATCCGCGGGACATTTCACCGCTGAAATTCGGTATGTCACAGGATGAGGTCATAGAAATCTTCGGGAATCCCGATGCTGTTTCCACCATGAGAAGCGACGGGAAACCTTTGATCCTCAAATATCATGATATTGAACTGCATTTCGATAGAAAGGCCCCTCATGGGCTCTACTTAGTTTATAGCGACGACGAGATCGAGCTGAGCATAACAGATCATCACGAAGAACTGCTGCAGCCGATCACAAACATAGAGCCGGTGGACAATGAGTTTTTCTTTCAAGATGGAGCCGTTTATTTCTCTGGTCTATATGAAAACGGCTTATTGAAGGGTGTTTCGCCCAAAGACTTCTGCTGCTGGCATTACTGGGGCAAATCCTCTACAGCCTGCTTTCTTGGCGGGATTCGCCTGCGTGGAGCAGACCCGGCATCGTTTCGGGTGTTAAACTATGCCTACGCGATGGACAAAACAGCCGTCTACACCACCAGCGGGAGAATCCCAGATGCAGAGCTGGCAACCTTCCAGGTGTTGGACAATGGCCAGAACGATTCGGGTGCGCCCCAGGGATATGCAAAGGACAGCCGGCAAGTCTACTTCCACAACGGAGACGGCAAGGTGAAGATCATCAAAGACGCGGAAGTTTCCTCTTTCCTCTCGTTGGGCGACACCTATTTTGCCAAGGATGAGAAACGAATCTATGCTTACGGCAAGCAGCTTTCCAAGGCGGATCTGCCCTCATGGGAATTGCTCGGTCACTGGTATTCCCGCGATGCCAGGCGGGTGTACTACCTCAACCGGGAGATTAAGGAGGCGGATCGGGACAGTTTTGCGGTATGCACCCCGCTGGACACACCTCCACTTGCTGACCACCTGGCCCGTGACAAGGACCATTTTTACCAAAACGATGAGATGATTGAAGAACCGCTGTGGCTGGAAAGGCTGCATGAGTTAAAACCAGAACAGTAGACGGAGGAAAACGGCTATGGATTATTTGAAAGCACTGCGTGATGACCCTGATCTGGCAGAGGAGTTTGATTCCCTATTTGACTTCTTCCTGCTGGATGAGTTGTCCCCGAGGGATGAGGCGGATGGTCGAGCAACCTTCACACTGCCCGGTATGGCTTTTGCGAGAGATGGCTCCGGCGGAGAATACCACCTGTTGGAAGATGGCTCCATCGGCTATTACAGCAGCGAAGGTGAGGCAGGCCGTCTGGCTGAGAGCATGGATGACCTTTTTTCACTGATCGTGAGCTGCATCTGCTGGCACGACTGCTGTGACGCAAAGGAGTATGCGGACTCCAAAACACTGGAGGAATATGGACAGAGGCAGCGCAACATCAACTTGGAAGATATGGATATGGACAGCTGGCGGCGGGTAGCTGATGCGCTCAGCCTCCCTACCAATGAGCCGCTGGCTCCGGTTCTGGAGCGGTTCCGCAAAGCAACACAGCGCCAGCCTCTGTATCAGTGTATGTTCCATGAGGATGATGGCAGCCTGACCGAATCATACGGCCTGATGTTTGAATGAGAAAGGAGCAATCCCTATGAAAGCATTTGACCCCAATTACAAACTGCTGGACGAGATGTATCAGGACGATTACTATCCTGCTTTTCTGGTAGACAAGGTAAAGGACGAGCTCCAGAAGGTCATCGACCTTCTGGAGAGCGGTGAAACCGACATTGAAGTAGTGCAGGAGACGCTGGACGAGGCGGTCTGCGGCATCAATGATCTCCAAGAGGAGTTTGACGAGAACGACAGCGAGATCGAAACGGTGGCCCGGGATTGTATTGGTGTCACTGTGGCCTACATTCTGGAGTGGTTCGGCATTCCGATTTATATTGAGGAGGCCATCCGTGAAAGGGACTGGTGAAAACAATGTCCATTGAAAATATGTTTGGCGACCTGGATAAGATCGACATTCTGGCAGAAACCAAAACAGGAGAAGTGGTAATGGTTTTGGTCTGCAATGGCTTTATTGACGGCTCCCCGGAAACGCAGAAGGCCCTGCTCGACAAGATGGAGGGCTATCTGAACCACACCCAGAGTGAGGAGTTTCAAAAGGAATATGGTGGCTGGCCCGTAATCTTGCGTGTGACCCTTGGTCGGGAGCCGGATGAGCACATCCTGGCCCTGCTCAGCAAGTGCCCTGCTTGGGCGGCGGACTATGGCGTAAAGCTGGAATTTGAAATTGGAGGAAAACAGGTTCGCATTGTAGAGAGCTGACCTATGCTCAAACCAAATCAACAGGAGGAAACGAGTATGCCGACAACAGAATGGCTGAACAAATATGAATCCGTTAAGGACAAACTGGCCTGCAAAACGGACCTGGACGACTATTTTACAGAAAAAGTGATTGGGAATATGGGTGTGGATGTGCTGGACATTGGCGCCGTCAATTTCCCAACAGGAACGATTTTCGCCTGCGATCCTCTGGTGGAGCTGGAGGACACGCCGCCCTTTATCCAGACGATCCCCGCCGGGACTTATCCGGTGAAGATCTGCGTGGTGCCCAGTGAGAAATACGGCGACTGCTACGCCTGCGTCAAGGTGGAGGTCAGCCGGGAAAAGCCTGTCCGCTATGAGCTGGGCATGACCGGCCAAGAGGATCTGGTTGAGGAGCCGAGCGAGGACGAGTTTTTTGGCTTTGGCGTAGACACTGGGATGGGCTGCGTTGCGGACATCCAGACCCAGGCGGCCTTCAAGACCTACTGGGCCAAGCGTCTGGAAGAAGACCCGGACATCGACCCCTACAACGACCTGTTCTGCGATCTTCTCAAGGAAAACGCCAAAGCCCACCCCAAATATCAGGGGGACTACGGCGACTGGCTCAACTGGACGGTGCCGGACACAGACTCCAATCTGCCCATCTTCGCCTCCGGCTCTGGTGACGGTTACGGTTACTATCCCGTCTACTTCGGCTATGACGCAAAAGGTGAAATCTGCGCCGTGTATGTGCGCTTCATCGACATTGAAGCTAACTATAAGAAGCAGGTGTAAGGAGGGAAACAGCGATGGAATGGCCAAAACGGGCGCGGACAGTGAGCTGGGAGAGCGGAGTCCTGACCTTAGACGGAGAAAAGCAATTTGAAGTCCCGGAGCTGACCGCAGAGATCATGGAGCAGCTGGCCGCTTACACCCTGGTGGGCTTTCATGTGAAAGGCTATCCGGTGACCGATGATCTGCTTGCCCCCTTTGCTGGGCATAAAAGCATGGCCAACTTCGGCGTAGAGGACAGTGCGCTCACTGATGCCTGTTTCCCCGTTTTTTCCGCTATGCCCAAGCTGCGCTATCTGCTGCTGGACGGCAACGCCGCCATCCACGGCAGCGGCCTGCCCGCCTTGCAAGGCTGCAAGCTGGACCTTCTGACACTCAACCGCACCGGGCTGGATGATGCCGGTCTGCTCCAGGCGGCCTCCATCCCCAAGCTCTCCCACATTCAGATCGACCATACCGCCGTTACCTATGAGGGCCTGCTGGCCATCGCTGGCAACAACCGCATCGAGCCGGTGGCCCATGTGCAATTCACCAAGGCGCAGATGGAACACTTCTCCCAGCTCCAGCGGGAAAAGGCCAAAAAGCCCGTCCCGCTGGACGAACAGGCGGCGGCGGAATGCCGCAGGGTGTTGTCCGCTTTCTTTGCGGAAATGACAGAATGGGAGCAGTACATGGAGCAGGCCGGGTTTGAAGATGCCGAGGCTGTGCCCCGCCTGCTGGCGATCTGGGAAAAGTATGTGAGCGAAAAGCCCCGTCCGGGCTACCGGCCTCTGGGCCTCTCATACAGTGCCCAGGGTACCTACAATGGGGAAGAATTCCTTGACGCGGAGCAGATCACCAAGAACAAACTCTACATCTACACCAGGGAGAAAAACACCGGTTTTGACCGCCGCTTTCTCATGAAACGGGTGGGCGAAGGCTGGATGATTGACGGGGTGCAGGAGCGGCTGGACGGCTGGCAGCGCACGGGATTGTGAAGTCCATGAGAATCAGATTGGAGGTGTAGGAAGATGGGTTCATGGGGTGTAAAAGCATTGGAAAGCGATAATGGCTTAGACTTAATTTTCCTTTTGAAAACAGATTATTTACCCAAACATAAGAAACTGACTTTGGGTGGATTGATAGGCTTTCTGAAAGAGGAAGGTTTCCTTGGAGAAACAGTGAACGAAATTGACTTTCTCTATGATAATACCGCCATCGCTATCGCAGAACTTTATTCTGAATGGCAGAAAACAGGAAAGCTAAACTACGATGATGAGGATTCTAATGTTTGGTCAGCAATAACGAATTTCTCAGCTTCAGCTACTGCTCGAAAAGACCTTCTTAGGCGATTGAGGAGTATTAAAAATCAAGTTCCTGATGAAGATGGCGAAAGAGAAATCGTAGAACTTTGGAAAGAAAGTAATAACTGGGAATCGTGGGATAAGCATTTGGATTCTTTGATAGAACTCTTACAGCAGGAATAAAATCGTTGCTTTGTAGGTAAGTGTGTTGAATTGTGAGGCATCACATGGCTTGGGAATATGAAACCTTTGGCCCAGACGGTCAATGTAAATTGTTCGGTGTGAACATCTTTGACTACAACTGGCAAACCACCGGCAAGCGAGTAAAAGTCAAAGACCCGATCTATCACCAAGGCCATACCTTCGAGGTCTGGCAGGTGGAGATCAACGGGCAGATTCACCGCTTTGCTGCCGGGGAGTTCTCCAACTGCGTATGGGGATTCTATCTGGAAAAGAATTGATGAGAGGAGCGTGATACCATGAAAGCCACAGCCGGAGAGGTCTATACAGTCTATAACCAATATCTGAAACGCTACACCGCCTGCCAGGTGGCCTATATTGCGCCTCCGGACACGGTGAGCAAAGAATCTTGGGCTGTGGTCCTCTCTCTGGATTGGGTGGGCGATGCCCCTCTGACTGCGGAGGAACTGCCCCATCTCCGCCCGCTTTACAAGGACTTCATGTACTGGTCCCGCGACCTCCACCTGCTGCGGGTGCCGCTGGAGGTCCCGCCCCAGTATAAACTGGTGGGCACACTTCCGCCCTTCACCGACCAGCCCTGCCGCTCCTATGGCAGCTGGAGTGACGGCTATGATGTGTATCTCCAGATCCGGTGGCAGGCCATTCCGGAGGAACGGCGGCGGGCCTTCAAGGAGGCCATGGAGAGTGACGAGCAAACGGAAATCGGCGGTATCCCGGTGAAGGTCAGCAGCCATCGTGTGACGGACCAGTACGAACCATTCGATTCGGCGCTGGAACTAAAGGCGCTGCCTTGCCTCTCCACCCTTATCTGCGAGCGGTGGCACCCGGATCTGCTGGAGTTTTTGCGGGAAAACCCCTTTGTTGATGAAGTGACTTTGCTCAGCCACGGTCAGAGGACACTTGATCTGCAGGGCACCAGCATCAGAAAGCTGATGCTGGACATGACCGGGCTGGAGGAACTGTGGCTGTGTGAGGGAACAGAGCTGCTCCTGTTCCAGAACAAGGGGGCGGACGCCTGTGCCATCCATGCCCCCGAAGATGGCAGCGGTTTGACCCTCCAATTTATCGGGGAATACCGCCCGCACACGGAACTGCCGAACCTACGGGGGCTGCATGGCATCGAGCTGAAGGACTTTGATTTGACCGGGCTGGCTGCTGTTCATCCCCACCTGAAGGAACTGAGGCTCTGGGGCGCGCCGGGAAACCTGGGGAACTTCTCCGCCGTGCGAGGGTTCCGGGAACTGACGAACCTCTCCACCTTTGACCTGTTCGGCTTCGGCGCAGCTGACATCCCCACCCCGGAGCAGATGCCGGAGCTTCGCTGGTTCTGGATGACCAGCCTGCCGGAGACGGCGGCAAAAGCGGCAAAGCAGCTCTGGAAAAGCAAGCCGGGAATGGATCTGCGGATTACCAAACCCCGGAAACCGGAGTGGCTGGCGCAAAACCTGGACAATCCATTCCGAGGCTGGGACGGTGCGGAGCATATTCCCACCTCCGCTGCGAAAAAGGCAGCCAATCAATACCGCAAGACCCGTTCCCAGTTGATGAAGCTGGCCGCTGAACCGGGCGAGGACGCCCAGGCCCAGGCGCTGGATGCGGTGACAGCCTATACCCAGACCTTCAACAAGATGGGCTTTATTGAAACCGAGGAGCGGGATGAAATTTACATGGCCCTGCGGGGTATCCTGGATGCCCTGCCAGGCGACACTCTCCAGAAAGATGCCCTGATTGAACAGTTTGAGCAGGTGCGAGATTTTTGAAAGGGGCGTCACATGAGTTACACGAAATTCAGCAAGGCAGTGACTAAGTGGCTGAAAGCCAATGGTTTGCCGTGCTATGGAACAGCCTATGATAGCCCCGAAGAAACAAAAGCCCGGCTGGACGCATGGATGCGCGGGAGCAAAGAGATACTGCGCCAGTGGATCACAGATAAGCGTTACCGTGAACTGATCTCCTGCGCACACGGAGGTTGGTATCAGGATGATGTGATTTTTGAACCCTTGGCTGAACATTTTGTGGCGAACCACCTGTTTGATGAACTGCGGTTTCTCTGCGAACGCGGCATCCGTTTTTCTGCGGAAGATATGCTGGCCACCATTAAATCTGAGAAAGAGGAGCATGGGACGCTTGATATAGAAACAATTCGGTCTATCGATGTTCCAAGCTATGTGTCAGGCCGCAGTTATTCCCATTTGGGGGAAATCGCAAAATACAGGAAACGGGCGCTGGATCAGATTATCCGCTATGCAGGCTATCTGGAGCAGATCCACGCACCTGCGGAGTATTTGGAACAGGTAAATGTCCTGCAGGAGAGCGTTTCGGATCTGACAATCAAAACAAAAGATTTGAAACCATTCCGATTTCGGCTGTGAAAGTAATTACCTGAAAGGAGTGTGTGGGCGCATGAGCCGAATCGTTGATGAACCCTATTTCACCCACAGTGCCTACAGCGCCTTCACCACCGGCATCCAGGTAAAATGCCCCAAGTGCCATGGAGCGGGTGTGGTGACAGCGGACGATGATAACGCCTATTTCCGCTGCTTGAGCTGCGGCCATCAGGAGACACGCGACCGGACGATCTACCGCTATGATGTCCATAACCAGTGCAAAAACTGCGGCAGGTACTATCGGGTGGATATTGAAGATGAGGCAAGGCAGCATTTTCCCGTCCTCCATGTGGCCTGCCCCTATTGCGGAACAACCATGCCGGGCGAGGTACATAAGACGGCGGAGGCTTTCTCCTATGGTGCGGAGATTCAGGGCGGCAAGGACCCCTGGTTCGGCCTGGAACTGTGGTTTTTGACCTCATTCCAGGGTAAGCCGGTCTGGGCCCTCAACCGGGAGCACCTTGCCTATCTGATCGACTATCTCAGCGCCGACCTGCGGGAAAAGCCATCGGGAAGCCAGAAAAATACTCAGGCCGACCATCTCCCCACTTTCATGAAAACCGCAAAGAACCGGGAGCGGATCGTGAAGCTGCTGAAGAAGCTGCAAGAGAAATGAGGAAAACAATATGGCACTACAAGATAAGAAAATAATGCCTCCCCCTTGGCTGGCCCACCGGGAGATCGAGCGATACTCCATTGGCTGGCGCATGGGCTATGGGGAGGATTACATATACCGATTTGGCGATTGGCTGGACACCCTCTCCCCGGATGAGCGGACGGAATACCGCACTCTCTTTCCCGAGCCGGTGACCTGGAGGGGCTGGTGGGATGACGAGGACAGCGGCGAGGTGCTGGAGCATGGTGACTTCTTGGTGGATGCTTGGCAGCCGGAGGGCCGGCCAAAGTACACCCGCCAGTGGCTCCAGCAGGAGTTTGCCGCCGGGCGGAAGAGGGAGCTGTGCCTGTTCTGGGGCCATCAGCTATCCGAGGACGGCCAGCTGACAAAAAGCTGCCTCAGCCAGTGGTGGATGGAGGACTTCTATACGACGGCTGACTCATACCTCTGCATGGAGCAGTATATGATGGCTGCTAAGGCCGAGCTGTTCGGCGACAAAGAGATCTGGGACCAGATTTTGAAATGCAGCGACCAAAAGCAGATCAAGGCCCTGGGCCGCAAGGTGCGGGGCTTTGAGCAGAAGGTATGGGACAAGTTCAAGTACGCCATTGTGTTGCTTGGCAACTGGCACAAATTCAGCCAGAACCGCGAACTGCGGGAGTTTCTCCTTTCCACCGGGGACAGCGTGCTGGTGGAGGCCAGCCCCTACGATGCCATCTGGGGCATCCGCCTCGCGGCCAGCTCCCCGGAGGCTCAGGACCCCATGAAGTGGCGTGGACAAAACCTGCTGGGCTTTGCGCTGATGGAGGTGCGGGATGAGCTGCGCAGGGTGACACAGAATGAAATGCTTTGCGATTGGAGTACAGTATGGCAACAATGAAACTCCATGAACTGGTCAACTGGGCTCCTGATGTGCCGGAAAGTGAGGGATTACATGAAAGACTTTTCCCAATACGGAAACAGACCGGACGACCAGTGGGAGATGCTGCCCTGGATACCTGATCCGCGCCCGCCCTTCAAAATCTGGGTGAAGCCGGAGCAGATTGCGCCATTCTTTTTCATTCCCCACCACCCCTATGCGCTCTCCCTTCTGCTGAAAATCAACGATGGATTCCGGACGGAAGAATTCCGTCGGCTGGGACTGACTGGAAGCAGCGGAGACTGGGAGCGGTTGGTCCGGGGCGTGATACGGGAGTTCGAGGAAAACAACAGCGGTGTGGGTCTGTTTCACTTCGACTCTGACGAGGATGTGTTCTGCGTCTATTCCCAATATATCGACGATTTGATGATGCTGGCCAAAATGATCCGAGTAGCCTGTGCTGATGAAAAAGCGATGCAGACTTATCTTGGCAAGATCGAGTACATCAAGCTCTTTTGGGAGGGCGCACCGGAGGGTGAGCCAGCGGTCATCCTCTATGAAGTGGATACCGAAAATGAGCGGCTGGCCCTCCGCTCCATTGACATCTTTGCGGATGGCCGCACCCGCAATATCCCTGACCTTTACGACGGCGCCATCGAGATCACGCCGATCCCCACGGTGGAGGAATTGAACGCCCATGTCTGGGGCGAGGAATTCCACGCCTGCATCATAGAGAAAGCGGAATTTGAGGCCATCTGGGAAAGCCGATTTTATAGCGGAGCGTTCGGAAAAGCGAGGAATGACAATGGTTGAAATCAATCGTGTCTGGCTCAATGTGGATACAGACACCAACAAAATCACACTATTCAGCCGCCCCCGCGTATCCATCCGCGTGGATGAGTACATTTGGAGTTTGATTGAAGAAAATATCGTGAAGCCCCATAAGCTCATGCGAAGCGAAAAGCATAGGTATCTGCTGAAAATTTCGTTTGATCGATTTGATCAAGTGCGGCACCAATATTATCCACTTTCCCCGTACAACGGGCCGCTTCGGGAAGGCGTCAAGCCGGACAGCGCAAACGGATGGTATCCCCGTGAGGACTTTGCAGACTCTGAGGAACGCACCACCTGGTTCTCTCCCGATAAAATCTGGACAAACTGCGGCAACAAGGTTCTGGATGTCAATATTGATGCCGCCAATGTGAGCGAGAGCATCACCCCCAGAGAATACGCAGACTTGCTGTTCGATGGGATTGGGGCAGCATTGATATTTAACTTCAAAAGGCTCAAGCGCGAGGAATTTGATGAGCTGAAATCCAAGATCAACTGGAGCATGGTAGAAAGTTTCCCATTCCCCGCATCCTTTGAGGAACAACAGTACATTGGGGACGAGAGCAAAATTCATGTGTATTCCTGGGATGGCCGACAGGAAACGAACCTTGTAGGCCCTTATTCTGTACGGGATTTGTATCTGGAGCATTTCGGAAAATAGTTGGGAGGAATCTGATGAAACAGACAGATATTTATACTGAGGCTCTGATCTGTCTGCGCTCAATCCTTCAGGCAGACCATCCGGAATTCAAGAACTGGATCGACTGGTTGGAGCGGGACATTCAGGACTGGAACCAGCGGCGGGAGGTTGCCCATCATCTTCGGGCATACGGTGGTATGGGTTCATTCAATGATCTGCCCAGTATGCGCGAAAATCACGACTACATTTTTGACTTTCTAAAGTCTGTGTGCTATGCCATCGGCCATCTTTATGCCAAACGGGAAGGCATTTCGCCAGAGGCATTGATGGCGGAGTGCCTCCACGATTTAGAGCAGGCAGCCTATCACCCCCATAAGGCACTGAACCAAGCCATTGCCCAACACTTGATGCAGGGCGATCTACAGGAGAATCTGGATAGGCTGTAGGAGGACTTGCTATGAACGAAAGACTATTTCGTACCCAATTCAATCAAATGGAAACCACCGAGAAGCAGGCGCTGATGGAAAGCTTGGCTACTCGTTATGATATGACCTTTCTTGGCCTGCATACCTTTGACCGCTGGGGCCAGAGCAGCACCACCGGCATATTCGAGAAAGATGGCCGGGAGTATGTTTTCGTTCCCGGCGATACCGTCACCCTGGGCTGGGAACGGTTCGCCGTCGGGCTGGATCAGGACAGCCGAGAGGAACTGGACTATCTGTTCCAGGAATGGGAGATGGAACAGGACCCAGAGGATATGATCCGGGAAAGCATGGCTCCCGTTCGGCAGGCAGCTATTGGCCCTATGCTGGTGGGCCGGGAGTTGGAGGAACTGTGCTGGGAGCCGGTCACAATGGCCGATCCCAGGCTAACCGCCCATCCTGACTGGCTGAAGAAGTTCCGGGAGTTTGCCTGGAGCGACCTTGACAGCCTTACTATGCACCAGTCAGCCCGCATTGAGCGGACGGAAAAGGGCTTTCAGATCTGTATCTATAACCGCACTGATTACGATGAACTCCTTGCCAGGCTGGAAAAGCAGGGGCTTTCGCTGCCTACGGCAGACGAGTGGGCCTATCTGTGCGGCGGTGGGTGCCGCACCCTGTTCCCCTGGGGGGATGGAATGGACTACTCCATGCGTTTGCACTGGTTCGAGGACACGGAGGAGGACGAGGACCGGCCCTACGACATGGAGGAGCCCAATTTCTTCGGCCTGTCCATCGCCTATGACCCCTATATGCGGGAGGCTGTGAAGGCCGGGCAGTTTACCACTTGCGGCGGGGATGGCGGACGCAGTATCTGCGGCGGACTTGGAATCTTCCTCGGTTTCCTGCCCTGTTCGCCCCACTGCAAGCCGGAAGTGCAGGAGGACAAGGAACTGAACGGCGACTATGACTTCTACCGGCCTATTATCCGGGTGGATACGGACTGTTAGAAAGGAAACCTGGACACTCGGCTGTGAGCCCGGTGTGGAACTTACTACTTACAGAAAAAAGGATAAAGGAGGCGTCAATATGGATGTCGTGAAACTCCCCAAAAAAGTCCGCATGGTCTGCTATGAGATCATGGATGGCAAAGAAGAAGCCTTGGATACGCTGGAATCCTTTGCCGATAAATACCCCCATCAGGTAGCAGCGGTCAAGGCCGAGGTCGCCTATTTCAACCTGGACTATGAAAAGGCGCTGGCTTTGGATTTGGCCATCCTTCCCTGGCTGGAGGAGTGGTATTACAGCAATGTGAGCGATGAACACATGATCGCCATGACGGTGGCGGCCATCCGGCTCCACCGGGAGCAGGAGCTGATTGAGGCGCTGACGAAGGAACAGACGCGCATCCGGGCTGAGAACGGCCTCCCCCAGCGGGATCGGTTCTGTGACATCATGATGGACTACCTCAAACGGGGCCTTATGCCCTTTGCGGACAACGACAAGAACTACCCCTACCATGAACCAGAGGAACCGCAGACAAAGGAGCAGCTCTGGGCAAAGCTGGTGGAACAGAATAAGAAACTCTCGCCAGACGATCCCGATGCCAGGCGGAAGCTCTATAACCACTGCTGTATGTTCGGAACCGCCAGGGATGCCGTAGATCTCTTTGAGGAGATTCAAGGCGTGCCCATGGCTGACTCCTCCTATCGGGACGCAATCGCCCGCTATCTCTATTTAGGCGAACGGGAGAAGGCGCTCCAGACAGCGGAGCGGTTGGCAACATCGCGGCTGTGGGCGGTTGCTGGGCCGACGCAGGTGCGTCCCATGTCCTTCTTTGAGGACCCGAACCTGCGGGAGTTTTTGCTGGAGCCGGAATCCCTCCGGCGCATCCGGGAAGCTGCCTTCATTGATGACGGGAGTTTGATCCGAAAGTAAATTGCTTGGGAATGGAGGATCTGCTATGAGCAAGGAGCTGGAACTGTATAAAGCATTTATTGACGGCCTTGTGGAGCGGAAAGACAGCATGACGGCCCTGTGGGTCAAGGGCGATGGCTTTCCCAAGACAGAGGACAACAAGGCGAAAAACGAACTTCTCGCCGCACTGACACCGGAGCAGAAAGGTGTGCTGGCTGAGATGCTTCAGGACGAACATATTGCGGGTATCCACGATACCCTTGCATATATCAATGAGATGATGGATCTGGAGGGGCTGGAGCTTCATCAGGACGGTGAATCCTATCCCAACGACTATTTTGAGAGTCTGCACTATGACTTCATCAGCCGTTGTGACGGAGATGAGTGGCCGGAATAATAGGAAGTGTGACAGATGTATAACAAAAAATACTATAACTACTTTGCCATTTACCTGCGCTGGTGCATAGAGCATGATCTGATGGGCGAGGACTTTCTGAACGAATACGGCGAAGTGGCCAAACAGGTCAAAGCCGACCCTGCCAGTGTGGATCTGCGGGCGTTTATTCGGGACAAACTGAACGGGCAGATTATGGTTCCGATGTTCAATAAGGTTGGGCGAGCATTTACTTCTTACTACTATGGCGAACCTGATAGTCCCAATTTTCCCCGTGACATTGAAAACTATGCCTTGGAATATCTCGGCCCAGAAAAGTATTACTCCGATGAGTTCCAGTTTAAGGCCCCACTGTTCATCCCGTTTGACGAGGACTACTACCAGGCCATGGCAAAGGTGATCGAGGAACGCTTCACCAACTGGCAGGGACAGGACTTCGACGAGGACACGCTGGAACCCTCCGAACTGGCTGAGGCGTTGATGGAGTATCTGGACTGTGAATGCACCTATTTCCCCTCCATGAAGGACGATGATCCCATCATGTCGGCATACAGCTATGCCAAACGGGAAAGTGTCAAAGAAGGCTTTGTGCCGGTACTCATCAAGGCGGATGACGAAACGCTGCTTGAGTGTCTGGTGATGAACGCCGACCCGAAGAATGATGCAGACATTTACGAATTTGACCTTAAAACTGTAACGGAGTACCGGAAGAAGATGCTCTCCACCTCCGTCAAAGACGGAAAGGCGGTTTTGGAGGAATTGACCGGCCAGCGCAAGGAAGAAGCCGAGGATGACGATATGGACTGGGAGGAGGAAGTCCTGGGCGAGATGGAGGGCGGAGAACCCAACGACCGCTTCTCCAGCTACTGGGATGATGATACGGAGATGACCTATCCGCTTATCCTGGCCAAGATCCCGGTGAAGAATCCCTGGGAGATCTTCGCATACCTGCCCTTCGGAAACTGGAACGACTGTCCCGACACACCGGACCTGATGGCTGCGGCCAAATACTGGTTCGAGCAGTACGGCGCAGTTCCTGCCGCCATGAGCCACGATGAGCTGGAGTTCCTGCTTCCGGCCCCCGTCCCCAAGGAGAAGGCCATGGACACGGCGGTGGAACTGTATGGCTTCTGCCCAGATCTGGATCAGAATGAGGATGGAAGCATTGGCTCCTTGGCAGATGCCCTGTGGCAGTCCTCAGTCTGGTACTTCTGGTGGGATTGATGCAGGGGGTCATGGCGATGCAAACCAAAACACTGACCATTCAACTGAATGATGAACAACTCCCCATCCTTCCAGTGGAACCGGAAGCCCACCTCTCCTTTACCACTCATGCCGATGGAAATGAATTGGAGCTAACGGGAAACCGGGCGGGGCTGCTCCTGTTGGCGAAAGCCGCTTTGGGAATGGCAGAAACCGTTCGTGAGGATGGATTCCATATCCATTTGGATGACCTCTATAGCATCAACTCCGAGGGAAAAAGCATCCTGATCCGAAAGGAGGAACGGCCAAAACCATGATTGAAAAAACCTTCCTCAACCCCGCCACAAATAAGCAGTGGCGGATTGAAATTGACGGACATACCATCCGAACCTGCTTGAACGGCGGGAAGGTCAAGGAGATCCTGTGTGACTCCGCCTTCCAGGTCCGGAGCAAGGCGGCCAGCGCCATGATGGGCCAGATGCGGAAGGGCTTTGTCTATCAGAATCCGGACGCCGCCGTTGGGCAGGTGCGGTGCCACCGGTTTGTGGGGAAGGACAGTAGCGGCTTCATGCCCCTGGCAGCATCTCCCGAGCGGGAAGACTTCTTCCTGACGAGGGTGGCCGGCGATTTTGAGGACGAGATCCTCTATCACTTCGGCGGCGGCGGGGAGATCCTCGAAACAGTTTCCCTGGGCGCCAAGCGGATGACCTATGAGCAGGTCCTCTGCCCCAAGGATACCCTGCTGCTGAACAACGGCTATCTTCTGGAGCGGTTCTCCCTCCAAACCCATGAGCTCACGCCCTTCGCCAACAAGAAAAACAGTATGCGGACCATGCTGGACGCCAGCGGCGACCTGGCCCTGTGGTACACAGGCGGGGAGATTGTCGTCTTTGACTTTGGCAGCGATACCGAGGTGTGGCGGGAAGCGGTGAAATGCCAGAAGTCAAAGGACCCGAATTTCGCCTATTACTGCTTCGGGCTGCTCTCTCCCCGGCAGAGCAAGGCGGCTTACCGTGTCACCGAAGGGGAGTATGTGCTGGTCGATCTGAAGTCCGCCCAAAAAGTCGTAATCCCCAATGCGGGCTGGCATCCCTTCTTCTCCCCGGACGACCAGTGCTTCTCGGTGGGCGGGAAGTTCTATCTGACCCAGACCGGAGAGGAGATGGACAATCCCTTCCCGTTTTCCGTCCGGCAGGGGCTGAGTGTTTCAGACACCTGTATGGTACGGACAAGGGGCAATCTGATGGCTATTCAGCAGGAGCGGGGCAGTTCTCCCATCCAGCTGTGGGATTATAGCAGCGGAAAGCTGCTGGCCACCATTGATGACCCCTTTGTGGTGCGGCAGACAAATTTTTCCTTTACCCAAAGCGGGCTTGTCCTGCACACCGATTACGGGGCCATGAGCATCTATTCCTGCGCCCTCTGAAACGGAGAAATGAACTATATTTATTTTTACGATGAGAAAATGGAGGGGGCACAATGAACTTTAACGAAGCAATGCAAATGCTTGGAACCAAGTTGCAAGGAAAGTACGGGCATTTAGGTTTCAAGTATAAAAAATCCGACAAAACACTTACGATGCACAGTAAAAATTTCACCTATATGATTGCGTTTTCCTCATTTGGCGGGAACACAAAGGATAGCATAAGCATAGAGGTTTGCTATATCATCAACACCCGTCCATACGACCCTTATGGTTACGCCAAACCAGATATCAACACACAACCACTGTTTTACAGTTTAAGAGACAATGAAATATATCTTGATATAGGAAATGAAGAAAAAATTAACAATACCTTTGAGATTGTTTGTCAGTGGATGGATAAAATACTGATTCCAAAAATGAATGAGCTTTGTGCTACCGAGTAATGTGGAAGTGATGGCTGAGAAAGAGCGTGGACACCTATGAACAAAGAATCATTGACAGAAAAACTCCTGGACTTGGCTGAGGGACGGGAAACACCTGAAACCTGGCAGAACTGGTGGGACGAACATGAGACGGAGTTGGAAGCCCTGCTGAGTCGGGGTGAATTTCTGAAACTGAAGCCCTGCCGACACGGTTTTCAGTGGGTCCCGGTGTTTGGCAGCCAAAAGGGAGCCATCGCCATTCTGGAAAAGAGCGGCTTAGCATTTGAAGCCAGCAATCTCTACCAGGAGCGGTATCTGGCCGAACTGGACGTTTTCTGCAAGGAGCAGGAGCGAGTGCAGCGGGAAAAGCAAAAGGAATTCAAGGCCAGCCACCCGGAGCTGTTTGGCCGATACCCCAAGTTCTCCAAGGCGCTGGCAAAGGTGCTGGACACCTCTGATGAGATCAAGCCTGCCGCCACGGAGGAGCAGATTGGTAATCAAGAAAGCGTGCTGGACTTCACGCTCCCATCCCAGGTGCGGGAGTTTTTCCTGCTGACCGCAGGCATCCAGGTGTCCACAGGCGTGGACCTTTCCCTTTCCGGGATGTTTGATCTGACCATTCATGGCGAGCGGTATTGTGTGCTGGGCGAGTTTTGGAAAGAAGCGGACGGCGACCAGCTCCTGCTCCGCCCCGGAGAGGAAACCATCTGGTACTACGCCCATGAGCAGGACAAGGTAAAGCGCCTCTGCAATGATATGACAGAACTGCTGGAGAAGAAACTGGCGAGGTATCTCAATGAACAATAAAAACAACGCGGCGGTTGAGAGTGGAACGGTAAATGAGTGAAGGAAGGTGGCAACATGGAGAAGAAGGATTTCCCCAAGGGAACCAAGCCCCGCGAGATCTTCGTCTATACCTGTGAGCGGATCGCGGAGCCCTTGATCCCGCTGGGTTACAAATACCGCAAGAGCAAAAATGACATCTACAAAAAAGACGGCATCTTTGTGTTCTCCTTTTACTTTTCCCCCTCCATCCGCTTTGGCTCCACCACTTTTACTGCCTTCTTCGATGTGAGTTCCCCGGTGATTGCCCAGTGGCGCAGTGAGCAGGAAGGGACGGAGGATACCTATGATGGTATCGTGGGTACCTCCATCGCCCGACTGACCCGCCGGTATGATGACTTCCCCCCGCTATGAGGTATCTACTCTGCTGGAGCGGGAACGCTCCATCCAGGAGATTTCCGGGCAGATCCAGGACTATGCACTACCGTTCTTTGCCCGGTTTTCCGACTTGCCGAAGCTGCTGGACGATGTGGAACGGGAGGGGTTCTTTCCCCATCGGAAGGGGTTCGATGTCCCTAAGCGGAATCGGGAGTTCATCGAATGCTTCCGGGAGTATCTGAAAAAGACATAATAAATAACAGGAAGAAAACAAAACGGAGGAAATCGATATGGAAGAAATCAGAAAGTTTTTATCGGAACCTGAGGAACATCAGGACGAATTCTGGGAAAGCGATGCTCTGATCTGGGTGGACTGGAGAGACTTCGACGAATCGATCATCAACTATTTTAATGAAAAATTGCCTGATGCAGATAAAATTCAGTTCGAGTGTGCAGAAACAGAAAAAGAACGCGGTGTTGATATTTTTATGAAAAAGAATGGTGTCAGCGCACCGATCTCCTACGCAGATGATTGTACCGACCGTGACACTACGCTGAGAAGTATTCAGGAATATCTGTCGCCGCAGTATCAACTCCGCTGGTATATGGGCTCGCTCGGTAGCGATACCCTCGCTTTCTGTATTTATCCCACTTCAGAATGGGAGCAGATGGAGCAGGAATTTGGCGCAGAAAAAGTTGCCTTCTACTTTGCACCGGTGCAGGCAGACAGTGTCATGTTCGAAATGGACATGAATGAAGTTTTTGCTTTACTGGAGCAAAGAGGAGAAGCGCAAACTTAACTTGCAGGAGGAACCACATGTCACAGATCGCATCCTTTTATCTACTCAAAGACGGCCAGCGGCAGGAACTGTCCAACGGTGACTGCTCCGGCGCGGTCTATATGGCCATCTGGGATTGGTGTGAGAGCGAGCTGGATCTGGATGTCCGTTTTCCTGCTCCCCAGGCGGAGGACACCCTGGACTGCGCCCTGCTGGAGGGAGAGTTGGCAGAGGAGCTGCTGTCGGCGCTGGAGAGCCGTGATCTCTCAAAGCTGGCTGCGGAGATTGCCCCGGACTGGAATCTGCCCACCGAGGCGGTGCAAATCGGACTGGAAACGCTGCGCTCCCATCTGGAATTGGTGCAGGGCAACACTGCCCTGCTGTATGAAATGACTTGATGGAACTATGTCCATATCAAGGAAGCTGGTTAAGAAACAGAGATAAATACCACTTAAAGGAGGCGTTTATATGGACATGAGAGAGGTGTTTACCATCGATGGGCGCTGCTTTTCTAACATAGCTGGTTTTTATGACGAGGTAGAGCGGGTGTTCACCTTCGGCTTGGACCGGAAAATCGGCCGGAACCTGAACGCCTTCAACGACATCTTGCGGGGCGGCTTCGGGCGGCATGCGTATGGACAGCCTATCCACATCCGGTGGTTGTCCTATGAAAAAAGCGTCCGTAATCTCTGAAAAGAGACTATGGACACCATTGTGAAAATCATTTTGGATACGGACCATTCCGGACATGACTGTACCCTGGAACGGCTTTGACAGAATAGAAAAGGAGGCAATACTATGGGGCTTGATATTTACGCTGGTACATTGACTCGTTATTATTCACATAATTGGAAAACCGCTGTTCAGCAATGGGCTGAAGAAAACGGATATACTTTTAACAAAATTACTCCGAATGGGGAACCTGTTGATAATGAGGAAGAACTAACAACAAGTGAAGTTCAGTCGCTGGTTGAGAATTGGCGGGATCAGATTCTGGTCGCCATCGCCCAGCCGGGGCAGGAGCCCTACGCCCCCTGGCCGGAGGACAACGAGAAGCCTTACTATACTGATAAACCGGATTGGGATGCCTTCGGCGCCATGCTGTTGGTGGCTGCCTGCCATACATACGGGGAGCCGGTGCCGCCCACCGTGGAAAAGGACTGGGATTTTGGGGCGCATCCCCTAATTGCCCGCCTTGCCGAGGACCCGGAAAGGGTGTGGTCTCTGTTCCGGGGAGCTACCTGGTGGATTCCTTTGCCGGACAGCTTTTTGTTCCAAGCCCCTCTGCCCACCGATGATCAGGCTATGATCGCCACCCTGGGTGGTCTGCGGAAAGAACTGGAGAAGCTAAACCAGCTGGCATGGCAGGCGGACGAGGATACTATCATCGGCTGGGCCGATACCGAGGGCTACCCGGTGGACGGCACTATAGGCTCAGACGGACAGGTCAGCAAGGCGGACATCCAAGAACATACTCAGTATGATACTCAGTCACTTGCCAAGTTCGCCTTCTCCATGTTCTGGAGGGCTATGCGGTTTGCCGAGGAATATCAGGTACCCATCCTGCTTGATTATTAAGGATGATTCGTCTGGAGGTAGAAATTATTTAATGAACGGTATTGTCATCTTGGTTTGCATTTTACTGTTTCTCGTGGCCATAAGCCTGCTGATAGAGCGTGATTTTATTGGACTGATTCTGTTTTGTGTGGCTCTTTTTTTGCTTTTGAGGTAACTCTAAGCACAAAGTAGTGATTGTACATTGCCACATTATCTGCTATGATGCAATCATTGAACTGCAAGAGATGGCCTGTTCATTCTATGTTGAACCAGTTGGCATAGCAGGTGGATGATGATAGCATTTTGAAGGGCTATGAGATTTGCGGAGGAGCATAAGGTTCCTATTTTGCTTGACTATTAATTAATCTTATTTATCTGTAGTGTCTTTATGTATGTAGAAAGTTTAATCATAAAAAAGAATTTCTTCAAGAATAAAACGCCTACTTTAGTAGGCGTTTTATTCTTATTAAAAGAGAGTTAACTCTTCAACTTTAATATTGTTTTGTGATTGTGAAAACATAGGTAATGCAGTATTTTTCACAATGATTTCTTCTTTTTCTTGATTCAGAATTGCAGTTATCAGTTCTATTTGTTCTATAATTCTTATCTTTGTTACAAAATCATTCATGAATAAGCAAGGCGTATACCATATACTATAACGTTCTTGCGTGATGCTATTACCATGTACTACAATCGCAGGTATACCATACAGAGCAAATTGTATATAAGCCATCAAAGCACATACCATATCTAAATCCCATGCTTCTACAAAGACGCTGTTATGGTAATTAATGCCTTCTTTTTTTAATTCTTGGCATAATTGCAAAACCATTATGCCACTGCCGCACGTTGGTTCTGATACTTTAAGCAAACCATATTTCTGATATGCTGCATTATTTTTTAAATCAGAAGTGTTTATTTTTGCCATAAAATTCGCTATATGGTACGGCGTAAAAAATTGACCAAGATGTGTGAGTATATACAGTTCCTAAAACATCATCTAAGAATCCAGCTTCTGAACATTTTTGCATAAGTAAGGTTAATTTTGCGAACAACGCAGCCATTTCTTCTACTTCCTGCCGTTCATAATTTTTGACTGTGTTTAAATAAAGTTCCTCTCTTTCTTTATAATGGTTCTTATCTACCGCATTGCTAATTGCGCAGGCGACAAGGACTAAAAAATCTTTAAAAACAGTATAACCAAATTTTGAACGGCAAACATTTCGCAATTCTATGATAAATTTTTTTAAATCACCATCAACATTAGCTTGTAACATTTTGCACCTGCTATTTGAAGACTATTGCCGGTATATAATCAATGAAAAATGTCTCATTATTCTTAATTTCATTGAGCATTAAGTCAAAAGTATTTTCATTCATTTTCTCAAAAATATTTCTTTTTGCTTCTGTTTCATCCACAGCTTTAACAAAGCCTGCGGTTATTCCTACTGTGTTACCATTACGCCAGTGAGCGTGCTTAAACCTAAAATAATATATTTTCATTGCTGTACCTCACTTTAAGTTATTTACAACGCCCGCCAAAGCAGGCGTTGTATTGCTTATTTAAAAGTTATTTTAAATATTTTAGGGACTTGTCTGCTGCATAAAACGATTGAAAAATTGCTTTACGCTGCGCTGTTCCTTTTGCTTTTGCGACTTTTTCGGTAATAAAATCAGTAACTTCAATTATCGCTATCATCATTAAAATTAAGCCAAGTATAATCATTTTGAAACCTCCTAAAATTATTTGCGAATGTAGCAGTAAACTTGACTGCATTATTTATGTGCGTTATAATCGAATTAGTGGGTGGCTCTGATACCGTTTTATCACCTTTAAGGTATCAGGGCATTTTTTGTTGCCTTTGTGCAGGCACCAACCAAACGATTAAGCACCGACTATTGTTCACCGTCCTTTCAACAGCTTATTTTTTGCCGCTTTTCGCACGTTTTTTGAAGCAGTATCGCCTGCGTAGGCAAGGACGGCAGTATGGCGCACGTTTATCCTTGCCAAAGCCATTAGGCGAACTGCTACAATAGAACGAAGAAAAGCGGCTGAAATAATGTTTTAATAAAAACTTTAACTGCACACTGCGCAGGAGTTACCGCTGCGGGCAATAAAAAAACAGCTTACTAAGCGTTGCTATCTCGCGTAAGTTAAGCTGTTAACCTTTTTTAGCACATATTGCGTACTCTTTGCGCCTACTGCTGACTAGTTAATCAAGGCGTATTCTTTGTTTTTTTATTTTACGCAGATTTCAAAGGCAGGAGAAGGTAAGGGCAGGAGACTTGAGCGAAGTCTGCCTTAGTAATCTGCGTTTGAGAGCAAAAAATTTAATTTTTGCAACTATTGCCTATGATAAAAAGCAGCGTGCTACATTTCAAAATTTAGTGGACGCTACTTTCCTTTTCGGCGAAAAAAGGCCGGCAGTAGAGCCGGCTTTTTTCTTTTATGCTTTTGTGATTGTATATCCGATGAAATCATCTGCTGTAAGTACAATATCACCGGCACGGTACATCTCATTAACTTTTTCTTTTGCTTCCTCAACATTGTCAGCTGTTACAGAAATAACACGCACCAGCTTTTCAGTTATTTTAATTTTTACTTTCATTTTTATACCTCTATAGTATGTTTTTTTAAATTAACGGCTATATTACTAATTTAAGTATTTTTTTATCTCTCTTTTAGATAGTTGTTTTAATTTATTAATATTTACCATATATATCTGGCATGGTTTATTTAACTTGTAAAAATAATATAAAGCCGTTTCATTGATTTTATACTTTCCGCTTTTAATTTCAGTTAAATTTACAAGCTGTGTGCCGGTTTCTCGGAGCATCCATAAATAAGTATCTTCCGGCGCTTCGGTAATAGTTTTTTTATCAATTTCAAAGTCTTGTTTATATGCCTGCAAAAATCTATCTACTTTTGATTGCATTTCATTAAAACGTTCCTGCCACATAATAATCCTCCTTTATAATAATTGTGTGTACAGCCATTATAGGCTGTACACTTTTTGTTTTATTATTCTGATATAAACATTATTTGTGGTTCCTGTACATTGAATTTTATGAACATGGAATAGCCTTTACATATATCAATCAGTTTTTCCAGTTTCTTCATTTCTGTGTCAGTAAAACCCATTGTTTCACCATTAACATCCTTAGCTACAATAACATTACCGCAAAGACATTCATCCCTGCTTAATTTATACCCAAAAAGCAGACTTGCAATTTTATTTGCCTGCGGTTCAGTGTTTGTTAGCAAAAATTCATCATCAAAAATCAATAACACTCTACAACCCATTTTTTTACTGATAACACTTTCAGCAATATCAATAAAACGGCAACCGTTACCAATCCATTGATACATTGTTTGGAGTTTAAGTGCATTTTCTTGCTCCATAACCTCAATTTCTCCGTTGTTTTTCAGTAATACATACTTCATTTTTTTCGCTCCTTTCATTAAGTAGCAAAACGCCCTTGTATGGCGCAGGCGTTTTGCTGTGGGTTCGGAAGGGTTCTAAACCCTTGCAACGTAGCCCCCGCGATTGTTTTTTGCCGCTTTCGGCGCAAATTAAAAAACGGCAGTCTGGCGAAGGCAAGGACGGTGTAAGCCGCAAAGTTTATCCTTGACGCTCGACAAGATGACTGCCGTTATAATTGGAGCCGTGAAAAGCGGTTAAAAACATAAAATAAAAAACATCTGTGTCATGCGCAAGATGTTATCAAAATCATAAGCACATTTTGTGCGCCTATTGCGCCTACCGCTGTTTGTAAAATCAAAGGCGCAACATAATTTGGCACTTTTGCAGGATAAACGTAGGCCGTGCGCCTGCTGACGGCGCGGAGAGCAGCCTGCAAATGTGCCCGGAAGCGACACGGTTAAACAGTCTATTTACGATGGGAGCTGTATGCGACTAAAGTAAATTGTCTGTTTGTCGCAACCTTTTTCAGAAAACAGTGCGGCAGGCGATAAAAGTCTGCCGTCTGCACTGCGCGGGCATAAAGTAAAGAGGAGTAGGGCGAACCCGAAAGGTAAGCAGCGCGCCGATGCGCTTTAACAGTCCGCGCCCTGGCAGCAAAAGCCGTACCTTTTGCAACCTCTGTCTGGGATAAAAAGCAGTGTGCTTCCATTTATATAATTTGTCACACTGCTAACCTTATGAGGGTGGCAGGAGCATTTTGCTCCTGCCTTAGTTTTAAGCTATTGCGATTGTTTGCAGATTACTTATATCATTGGGTAAAAATACATCTTGTGTTTTTATAGTTAGTCCGCATTTTTCGGCAAAATCTAAAACAGTTTTTAAAATTTCTGCATTGCGGGCTACTGGCTTATTGTTACATAGCTTTGCTTGTACTAAATTCCAGTCTTTAATTTCGAGTAACGCTAATAATTTACCGTTATTATCAGCTATCGTTACAAGCTGTAAATTCTTGCTAATTCTGTTATTATAACTAACAGCACAATTATTTAAAGTTTCGCTGGCATAAACAAGTTGTTTATGAAAATTTATTACCTTCGTACTATAAAAATTAAGCTGCATTTCCATGCGGTTAATAATATCTTTTGGAATATCAAAAAATTGCCTACGATAAGATGAATTTCTTATTTCTGTCGCTAAAAAATCGTGCAAACGTCCAAAAGGGATTTTTTGTAAATACATACGTTTTAAAATTTTATTTTCTGCTCCATGTAGCATTAAATAAGTATCTGTCCAAAATTTATTTTCCCATAATTCTTTTACTTTCAGTTTTGGATATATGTGCTTCATTGTTTTATAAGCCTTAACAAACAGTTGTTTTTTATCATTTTCATAAGAGGTTATTTTTTGAAATATTTTTAAAGCAGTTTCAGCTTCATCATATGGGAAATTAAAGAAAGCAAGTTTTAAATTTTCAATGTTTTCTAAAGAAAATAATTTTTTGAGTAATGGCTTTACAGGCAAACCGAAGTATTTAAGCGCACATTCTAAATATGGTTTTTGTGTTTTTTCCTGCAACGCATAAACTGCTCTTTCCCAGTCATCATTTAATGATAATTTCAACAACCAGCTCATACAGTTAATTTTTGCCAGTTTGTCCACATTGGGGCAATCAATAAATTTTATGCGGTGGGCAAGATTAAGAATATTACCGCCGAAGTAATAAAATTTATCACCACGAACATAAAATTTTTGCTCTCTATATCCTTGGTTCTTCAATAATTTATTAACACTTTTATATAATTTATTAAGCAAAGTTTTGAGACTATCACCTATAGTGTAAAAACTGCTTCGCATAAGATATATTATGCTTTCCTTTTCCATAATCGGGAAGGCCTCCGTGAAATAACTAATATCAACGGTTTTATCTATATTAGTGTTATAACCTTTTGCTGTCTTTCTCCAAATAGTTTTACGGTTTTTTATATCAAAAGTGAAGATTTCCTTATTCCTGCATAAATAAAAATTGTTCAATTCGTTGCTAAAGTATTTTAACCGCATCTCGACTTTTTCTTTAAACTCTATGATTTTCATTTCAATATCAAAAGGCATTGGGTGTGCATGGTGCGGTGAGTACATAATATTATCTATATTATGTACTGCACCACAAGCAGGGCAGACAACTTGTTTGCGCCGAAAAACGCTTGTACCACGGTTAAAAGAAAATCTTGCGTAGCACAAATGACATTTTGCATTAAAACCCTCAAAGTTATTTCCACTAATATGTAGTGTTAAATTTGATGACAACCATTTACCAACACTGAAAAAATTACCTTTTCTATAATTACTTAACTCTGTATATCCAATCGTTCTCATTTATTTCATCTCCTATTAGTCAATTTCTTCAAAACTATATTCATCAATAATTTTTTTATCTTCATCTGCTTGATTTTGAGATTCATCTAACGTACAGGCGAATAGACTGTTTTCATCAGTTTGAGCAGTTTTTAAATCTTTAATAATTTGTGCTTTTTTATCTTCTTCTTTTCTTTTTGCCGCTTCGATTTTAGATTGTGCTTTTTTCCTTTCCTGCTCGGCTTTTTCTTCTGCTTCAAGCATAGGTTTATGTTTTTCAAGTAGCTTGTTTGCCATATTCAGAGCCCTTTTTTGTGTTTCAATAAATGCTTCCAGAACCTTTGTGTTTTCAGCAGGAGAACCATGTTCCTTATCAAAGGCAATAAGTTCAGTTAAAATTTCAAGACACTCAATTTGTTGTTTTAAAAAATTGTCCGTTTTATTTATGTTAATCATTTGTATACCTCACTTTTTAATTAAGGATATGGGGGATATGCCCATATCCTTAATCTTTTAGGCAATCTACACTTTCTCTTTTTTCTGTGTTTTTTCTTTTTTTTCACAATATTCAAAATCACGCAGAATTATTTGTACCCAAATACTTTTTGTACCGTCATCCTTTTCGTATTGTCTTAATTCAATATTGCCACCAATGTGGATTTTAGTACCCTTGTTAAGCGTATCGCCAATAAGTTCGGCTGTCTTGCCAAAGGCAATTACGTTATAATATTGTGGCTTCGTTACCTTTTCTCGCTTATCATATACATTTTCAGCAACAGAAAATTTTGCAACGGCTCTGCCATTTTTACTAAAGATAATTTCGGGGTCTTTCGTAAGTCTTGCGGTGATTTCAATTCTGTTCATTTAACTACACTCCTTTTTTAATAGGCGGAACGCAAAGCCCTGTATGGCGCAGGCGTTTTGCCGTGGGTTCGGAAGGGTTCTAAACCCTTGCAACGTAGCCCCTTACCGCGATTGTTTTTTGCCGCTTTCGGCGCAAATTAAAAAACGGCAGTCTGGCGAAGGCAAGGACGGTGTAAGCCGCAAAGTTTATCCTTGACGCTCGACAAGATGACTGCCGTTATAATTGGAGCCGTGAAAAGCGGTTAAAAACATAAAATAAAAAAGCCGCTCCAGTTAGGGCGGCAACCACAGCACCATACACGGCAGCGGTTACTGTGTCGCGTATGGATAAAAAAGCAGTTTGCGAAGCCTGGCTTTCTGCGCACACAAACTGCTTACAATTTTTAAGTAAGGTTTGAAGAATTTTGGATGATTAGTGGGGGAGAATATCAGCTAATTTTTTTGTGATTTTTATTTCGAGATCTATTGACATCTTTTGATTTTTATTATATACTCCTAATCACCTTGTAAAATGGTTGAGGTATTAATTGTTTGTGTTGGTTCATCGTGAACCTCCTTACATCAAGAAAACGGCAAGAATTATTGGTGCGCACCCATAATTTTCTGCCGTTTTTTTGATTTTTTGTGTGTCCATATGCAATGTACATTTTCAGTTAAGCAGTAAAGTTAATTTATAATAAAAATAGCGCTTAAATTAGCGCTATTTTTGCATCCTTTACTTAAGAATTGTACAGCCTATTGACAGCTTAAAAATTTTGAAATGTTTTGATATGTTCTGATATGTTTTTTGTATTTACATTTTTTGAATAATTTAAAACTTTATGATGTAAGTTGTTAAAATACAAATTAAGTAGTATAATGGATTTACAGATTTTGTCAGTGTTTTCTAATATAATATGGAGAGGTGTCCGAGTGGTCGAAGGTGTTTGACTCGAAATCAAATGTACGGCAACGTACCGTGGGTTCGAATCCCACCCTCTCCGCCAGAGAATAATGCACATTTCAATTTCGTGTTGGAATGTGCTTTTTTATTTAGTTATTACTTTTTATATAAATACGCAAAAGGCACAGCTGTTTATTATAGCTGTGCCTTAAGTTTATTTACTGTTTATTTTCTTTGCGGGTAAGCGTTGCTGTTTTCAAATCTGCTGTATCTTTAAAATCACGCAGCGGCATTTTTGTGGCAAGTTCAAAGGCGCTGCGCGGATGCCGCTTAACCAGCGCTTTGCGGACGGCTTTTTCGCACTGGTAACCGTGATAGGTATAGGCAGTATCAAAATAGGTAAAACCAAAATTTAAATATGCGTCGAAAAGCTGTTCTGTTTTTGCAAAATCAAAAGAAGTAACGTCATCTGCATTTAAAAGCGGAAGGCGCATGCAGCCAAAACCAAACTGATATTTTTCCATTTTCTTCATCCTTTCAACTGCTGCTTAATTTAATAAATCTTTATTTACTAAATTATAACAAGTTAAACCGCGCTTTAAGCAAGCAAAACCCCTTCAAAATTTTTTGAAGGGGTTTGTACGTTTGATTTCGAGTCAATCACTTTAATTATTCGGCTTTAAAAGGCACAACATCTTTTACGGCTTCTTCAAGCGTAATTTCTTTGTCGCCGTTGTCAATGTCAATCAGTTTATACTTATCGTTGCCCATGCCAAGTTCTTTCATATAAGTAAGCTGGCGCAGGCCGTGGCGCGTTTCTATACGCGTTACCAGCGCTTTGCGGTCACTTTCTTTCATGGCGTAAATAAGGTCCACGCTTGCCTGGTCAATGGCTAAAATATCAAGCGAGGCGAGTATGCCGACATTAGGCGTTACAACGGGTTCGGCAGCTGTTCCTTCACAATCGCACGAAACAGACATATTGCGCATTACATTAACGAAAGCAATATTTTTGCCGAAATGGTCAACTACTGCTTTGGAAGATTCCGTCATTCTTTCCATAAATTCTTCTTTGGCAATATCCCACTGGTTGGTGGAACCCGGTGTGGTATGAATCATGGCTTTGCCGATACGTCCGTCTGCGCAGCCAATGCCAATATTTTTATCGCTGCCGCCAAAACCGCCCTGAACATGCCCTTTAAAATGGGTTAAAACAAACAGAGAATCGTAATTCAGCAAGTTTTTGCCAACATGCATTTCGGTAAACCATTTGCCGTTTTTAACAGGCAAAACTGCAGTGCCGTTTTCATCCATAATATCAACCGGGCAAAAATTCCAGCCGTTAAGGGCAATGGTGCTGCGGTGTTTTTCGGTGGTATCACGCCCGCCTGCATAATAGGCATTGGTTTCAACTATTGCGGCTTCAGGCAAAGCCTTTTCAAGTAAGTTTTTAACCCACGGGCGCGGAATAATGTTAGGCCCGTGCGGTTCTCCTGTATGCAGCTTAATTGCCGTTTTGCCGGTAAGATTTGCGCTGATGCGTTTAAAAATTTTCAGCAGGCCTTCGGCGGATAAATCTCTGGTAAAATAAACAATTGATTCAGCGCCGCTGCGTTCGGAGTAAGGAATGTAATGGTCGCCGCCGGTGCCGGGAACATGTTTTGTGGTAGTCATGGTAAAAACCTCCTTATTAATTTTACAGTATTTGTAAATTTATTATTGTTTACAACCGTAAGATAAAATGAACTATTGTTATTTATACTTGACACAAAACTGCCGCTTGATTAGAATAATAACATAACGGCTTTATTATAAATAAACCTTTTCTTAAAAATATTATAACATTTTTAACGCCGGTTAAGCGGCAGTTTTTGCTGAAATATGCAATTTTATGGGAGTGTTACTTTGGACAGCGTTAAAATAAAAGCATTTAAAACAGCTTTTCCATATACTGTACCGATTGGTGCAAGTTTTATTTTTTTAGGGGCGTCGTACGGCTTTTTAATGGTGAGCAAGGGCTTTTCACCGTTATATCCGTTTTTTATGAGCCTGCTTATTTTCGCAGGTTCAGTAGAGTTCGTTTCGGTAACTATGCTGCTTGGCAGTTTTGAACCGGTAAGTGCTTTTTTGGCAGCGTTTATGCTTAACGCAAGGCATTTGTTTTATGCCGTTTCCATGCTCAAGCCATATAATGTGCCGGGGTGGAAAAAGCTGTATCTTATTTTTGGCATGTGTGATGAAAGCTTTGCCATAAACAGCATGACCAAAGTGCCTGACGGCGTTGACCGTTCCTGGTTTATGCTTTTTGTAACGATGCTGAACCATTTTTACTGGGTTGCGGGAGCAACCTTGGGTGCCGTTGTAGGCAGTGCCATTAATTTTCCGTCCGAAGGTATCGAGTTTGTGCTGACGGCGTTGTTTTTGGTTATTTTTGCCGAACAGTGGCTTAATGCAGACGCGCACGGTGCTGCGTTAACAGGCCTTGCCGCTTCGGTGTTGTGCCTGTTTGTTTTTGGTATGGAAAATTTTATGATACCTGCCATGCTTGTGATGCTGCTTGTTTTTGCCGTTATTAAAAGGAGGGCACAGTGATGACAATGACTGTTGGGCAGAGCATAATAATGATTGCCGCTATTATTTTGGCAACCGTACTGACCCGCTTTTTGCCCTTTATTATTTTTGGCGGCGGGCGGCCGATACCCGATTTTGTTAATTATTTAGGCAAAGTTTTACCGTTTGCCGTTACGGGCATGCTTGTGGTTTACAGCTTAAAAGACGCTCCGTTTAATGCCTGGCACGGCCTGCCGGAATTTATTTCCGCGGCAATTACTTTAGCGCTGCATTTTTGGCGCCGCAGCATGCTTATAAGCATTGTTGGCGGAACAGTGGCCTATATGTTTTTAATACAAAAAATATTTTAACTAAAACCTCTGTTTAAAATTGTAAAACAGCAACGGCAAAAATGCCAATGCTTAAATTTTATGAACTATATACGGATAAGGCATGATAAAATCCTGTGGTTAGATGTTTGGCAGCCGCAGGATTTTTTATTACCTAAAGGCATGGCTGAACAGAAAAAATAAGCATTAGACGCACAAAACCGGCTTTAATATAATGATAGTAAAGATATTCAGAACAGGAGGGGGACTTATGAACCGCAGAGAATTTTTAAAAATAAACTGATAAGGGCTGATAACACTATATTTAAGCGGCTACGGCTTAAATATGAGCGGGCCTTGCGTGCATAAAGATGATATAGAAACGGAAGCCATTCAAAAATTTATGGAAGCCGACGTTATAGCTTTGGTAAGCCCGGTTTATTATTTTGCGCTGACGGCGCAGCTTAAAACGGTTATCGACAGATTTTATTCGCGCACATACGATATAAACGGCAAACAGTCGGTGCTGTTGGCTGCGGGCGGAAGCAATACGCCTTTAACAATGCGCAGCATTGCCAAACATTATGAAACGCTGGCAGGGTATATGCACTGGCAGGACAGGGGCAGGGTGCTTGCACCGGGGTGCCCGACACGCGAAGCTATGTCCAAAACAGAATATCCGCAGAAAGCATTTGAACTTGGAATGAGCTTATAAAATTGGCAAAAGAAAAAGCCTGTACATTTTTTGATGTACAGGCTTCATTAATTTTTAATTATAAATCGTTAATATGCTGTTCTGTTGCTTCAAAATCTTTAATAATAGAAGCAGAAGGCTGTTTATCAAGCAGGCTTACAATAAAGATTGCCAGGCAGGAAACCGCAAAGCCCGGGATAATTTCGTACAACCCGGTATATGCAAAACATTCCTTCCATAAAAGTACGGTGCTGCCGCCAAAGAATACGCCGGCAACCGCGCCTTTAAGCGTGGTGCGTTTCCAGAACAGGCTGAACAGCATCAGCGGGCCGAAGGAAGCGCCGAACCCTGCCCAGGCGTATGCAACAAGGTCGAGTATATAGTTGTTGGGGTTATAGGCAAGTGCCAGAGAGCAGGCCGAAACAAGAATAACGGCGATTCTGCTGACAAGCACCAGTTCTTTCTGGCTGGCGTTTTTGCGCAGCAGTGCCTGATAAAAGTCTGTGGAAATTGCAGATGCCGTAACCAGAAGCTGACCTGAAGACGTACTCATAATTGCGCCTAAAATGGCCGATATAATGATTGCAGCCATAAAGGAGTTGAAGAACTGCTCATTAAGAACCATAAATACGGTTTCTGCGTTAACGCCGGTAAGTGCATCGCCTAAAACAACGCGGCCCACGAGGCCGGAAGCAACGGCAAAGAACAGGGAGAAAATTACCCAAACCATGGCAATGCGTGTTGCCTGCGGAATTTCTTTAGCAGAGGTGATGCTCATAAAACGCACGAGAATATGCGGCTGACCGAAGTAGCCGAGCCCCCAGCCGATAAGTGAAGCAATGGCGGTAAAGCTGAGCGTAAGGCCGGTAGCATCGGTAAACATATTAAAATAGTTGGGGTTTAATGCATGCAGGGAACTGATTGTTTCGGCAGGTCCGCCGGCAACCATGATACCTGTAACAGGCACTACGATAATTGCAAAAAACATCAGCGTGCCCTGGAAAAAGTCGGTGCGGCAAACCGCAAGGTAACCGCCGGTAAAGGTGTAGAAAATTACAATGCCCGCTGTAATAAGCAGCGAAGAAACGTAGGAAATATCAAAAACGGTGGTGAAAAGGCGGCCGCCCGCAACGAAACCGGACGCAGTATAAATTAAAAAGAAAATAAAAATGAAAACGGCAGATACAATACGCAGAATTTTGCTGGTATCGTTAAAACGGTTTTCAAAAAAGTCCGGCAGCGTAATGGAATCGTTGGCGATTTTGGTGTAAATACGCAGACGCTGCGCAACAAAACGCCAGTTCAGCCATGTTCCGAGCGCAAGCCCGACAGCAATCCAGAAAGCGCTTACGCCAGCAACATAAGCATAACCCGGCAGTCCCATCAGCATCCAGCCGCTCATATCAGAGGCTTCCGCGCTCATTGCCGAAACCCACGGGCCGATTTTACGCCCGCCGAGCATATAGCTCTGCATATCGCCTGTATCCTTCATATGGTAAAGCCCGATGGCAAACAGCACAATAAAATAAAGTGCATAGGCCAGAATACTGCCTAAATCCTGTTGCATTAAAATTCCTCCCCATGTATGGTTTATGTAAATAATATATTAATTATACACTTCTTTATTGCATTAAAGCAAGCAAAATCGTTGATTGTAAAATTATATGCGGTTGACTGTACCGTGACGGTGAGATATAATATTTAAGAAGTTTTGGCAGTTTTTGGACCGTGATAAATTTTTGCAGAGCTTGCTTCGTTTTGCAGTAGTGAAGATACCTGAAAGTGAAGCAGGCTCCGGTCATTTTTGGAGTGCTTTTTATGGAAATGAAAAAAGTCAGAATTCATGTTAAAAGTTATGAAAAAAACAATAACGAAAAAGCTGCCATAGAAACGGTTTCCTTTGGGCGGATGGCAGAAAAAAACGGAAAGTTTTACGTTTTTTATGATGAAACCGAAGCCGTTGGCATGCAGGGTACAAAAACCACTATAAAATGGAATTATGATAATGTGGTAATTATCCGCAGCGGCACGGTGGAATCGCGCCAGGAATTTGCCCAGGGGCTGGAGTGTATAAGCGTTTATAAAACTCCGTACATAACATTCGGTTTAAAAACAAACACAGAATATTTGTATGTTTACTGCCGTGACGGTATTTGGAACATTGAACTTGAATATATGCTGGAAATTGCCGGGCAGGAACAGAGCGAAATGAAAATAAAGATAACTATTGAGGAGGATGCGCATGGACATTAAGGAAATTTTGGCAGATGCCATAAAAAAAGCGGCGTTAAGCGCTATTGAAAAGGGAGTTGTAAAAGAAGGCGAACTGCCTGACGTACTTTTGGAAGTACCGCCTCAAAAAGAATTCGGCGATTTTGCAACTAATTTTGCCATGCAGTCCGCAAGAAGTTTAAAATGCAGCCCGAGAATTATAGCACAGGCTGTAATAGATAATTTAGATTGCGCTTATGTTGAAAAAGCAGAAATTGCAGGCCCGGGATTTATTAATTTTTACTTGAAAAATAACTGGCTGAGCGATTTGTTTGCAAACATTGTAAAAGCCGGTGAAAATTACGGCAATTTAAAAGCGCCGACAGCTGAAAAAATTCAGATTGAATATGTAAGCGCCAATCCTACCGGCCCGCTGCATGTAGGCCATGGTCGCGGAGCCGCAGTTGGCAGCTCGCTTGCAAATTTAATGAAAGCAGCTGGCTACAATGTTACCCGCGAATATTACATTAATGACGCCGGAAACCAGATTAACAATCTGGCAGCATCCGTTAATGCCCGCTATCTTGAAGCTTTTGGCATTGATGTGGAATTTCCGGAAAACGGCTATCACGGTCATGACATTATAGATACGGCAGAACGCATTAAACGTATTTACGGCGACAAGTTTTTAAAAATGGAAGAAGAACAGCGCATTGAAGAATTCCGCACCATTGCGTTAAAAGAAAAGCTTGCAGCGCTGAAAGAAGATTTGGAAGCGTTTAATGTTACTTATGATGTATGGTTCAGCGAGCAGACCCTGCATGACGGCAACAAAATTAAGGAAGCCTGCGATTACCTTACCGAACGCGGCTATATGTATGAAAAAGACGGCGCGCTGTGGCTGAAAGCTACCGAATACGGCGACGATAAGGACCGCGTTGTTATCCGCGACAATGGCGTGCCCACTTATTTTGCGGCAGATATTGCCTATCACCGCAATAAATTCGAACGCGGCTTTGACCGTGTTATTAACCTGTGGGGTGCTGACCACCATGGTTACATTGCCCGCATGAAAGCCGCTGTCGGTGCGCTTGGTTATAACCCTGAACAGCTTGAAGTTTTGATTTTGCAGATGGTAAGCCTGTACCGCAACGGCGAACTTGTAAAAATGTCGAAACGTACCGGCCAGAGCGTTACTTTAAATGAACTGATTGAAGAAGTTGGAACCGATGCGGCAAGATTCTTCTTTGTAATGCGCAGCATCGACAGCCAGCTGGATTTTGACCTGACGCTTGCTACGGAAAAATCCAACGAAAACCCTGTTTACTATATTCAGTACGCACATGCGCGTATTTGCAGCATTTTCCGCCAGCTTAAGGAAGCAGGCATTGAAGAAGCTGCCGAAGCCGATTATACTTTGCTGACCGACCCGGCAGAGATTGAACTGATTAAAAAACTGGGCGAATATCCGGAACTTATTGCCTCGGCAGCCAAAGAGCGCGCGGTACACCGCGTTGCCCATTATGTGCATGAACTGGCAGGCTTGTTCCATTCCTTCTATAACCAGTGCCGCATTCTTGGTGTAGACCCGGAAGTGCAGCAGGCACGCATTAAACTTGTTAAAGCAACTCAGCATGTATTGCGCCATGCGCTGAATATTTTAGGCGTATCCGCACCGGAAAGAATGTAATGCAGTTAAAATAAATTACTGATTGGAGGATAATTATGACTAAGTATATTTTTGTAACCGGCGGTGTTGTTTCCTCTCTTGGCAAAGGCATTACGGCAGCTTCGCTCGGCAGACTGCTGAAAAGCCGCGGTTATAAAGTTACCATCCAAAAGTTTGACCCTTACATCAACGTTGACCCCGGCACCATGAGTCCTTATCAGCACGGTGAGGTTTTTGTAACTGATGACGGTGCCGAAACAGACCTTGATTTAGGGCACTATGAACGCTTTATCGACATTAACCTGTCCAAAAGCTCTAACGTAACTGCCGGCAAAATTTATCTTTCCGTTATCAATAAAGAACGCCGCGGCGATTATCTTGGCCGTACCGTACAGGTAATTCCGCACATTACCAACGAAATTAAAGAACGTGTTTACCGCGTTGGGCGTGATGACAATGCTGATTTTGTAATTACCGAAATCGGCGGTACTGTCGGCGATATTGAAAGCCTGCCGTTCCTCGAAGCAATCCGCCAGGTGAAAAAAGAAGTCGGCAAAAACGATGTTTTGTATATCCATGTAACTCTGGTTCCTTATATTGCCGCAGCCGGTGAACTTAAAACCAAACCGACCCAGCACAGCGTTAAAGAACTGCGCAGCATCGGCATTTCGCCGGATATCCTTGTTTGCCGCAGCGAAAGGCCGATTTCCAAAGATATGTGCGAAAAAATGGCCATGTTCTGCGACGTTGACCCGGAAGCAGTTATTCAAAACCTTACGGCAGAAAGCATTTATGAAGTGCCGATGCTGATGGAAGAACAGGGGCTTGACACCGTTGTACTGAAAAAACTGGACATGGAAGACAAGCCTAAAGATATGGAAGAATGGCATAAAATGGTTGCGCGTATCCTGAAACATTATGACCGTAAAGTAACCATTGCCGTTGTAGGCAAGTACGTTGAACTGCATGACGCATATATCAGTATTGCAGAAGCCTTGAAACACGCTGCCGTTGCCAACGAAAGCGAAATCGAAATTAAATGGGTAAATTCCGAAAAAATGGAAGAAGACAACAATGTTGACGAAATGCTGCATGATGTAGACGGCATTCTCGTTCCGGGCGGCTTCGGCAACCGCGGCATTGAAGGCAAAATTATGGCTGTTCGTTATGCAAGGGAAAACAAAATTCCGTTCTTTGGCATCTGCCTTGGCATGCAGTGCGCCGTAATTGAATATGCACGCAATGTTTGCGGCATGGAAGGGGCCAACAGCAGTGAATTTGATGCTGAAACCAAATTCCCTGTTATTGACCTGATGCCTGACCAGGTTGATGTTGAAGAAAAAGGCGGCACCATGCGCCTTGGCCTTTATCCCTGCAAAGTTTATGCCGGTACTCTTACCCAGAAGGCTTACGGTGAAGAACTTATTTATGAACGCCACCGTCACCGTTACGAAGTAAATAACTTCCTGAGAGAAAAAATTGTGGAAGGCGGCATGCGCATTGGCGGTACTCTGCCTAACGGCCGTCTTGTAGAAATAGTTGAATTGCCGGAAGCGGTTCATCCGTGGTTCCTGGGCGCTCAGTTCCATCCGGAATTTAAATCCCGCCCGACCCATCCGCATCCGTTGTTTAGAGATTTTATTGCCGCTGCTTTGAGGGAACAAAAATAAAGCCGGTAAATTAACCAAAAAGCAGACTGTTTAACGGTCTGCTTTTTGCGTATAAGGAGATGAAAATATGCTGAAAAAAATTTTTATAAGCGCTGTTTTGCTGATTGCCGTTTTGTCGTTTGTTGTTTCGCTGCTGGGCGGTAACAACAATAATGAGCCGAAAGTAGCTGTTGGCGACAGGGTTGCCGTTATTAATATCAGCGGCCCGATTGTTGACGGGGCTTCTGTTGAACAGACTTTGCTCGGCAGCACGCAGGCTGCAACCAGCGGCCAGCTGATGAAAGAAATCCGTGAAGCTGCGGCAGACAGCAGTGTTAAGGCGCTGGTGCTGCATATAAATTCGCCGGGCGGCAGCGTAACTGCTGCGGAGGAAGTTGGGCGCGAACTGGAGCGGTTTAAAGAAACCACCAAAAAGCCGATAGTAACTTCCATGGGCGATCAGGCTGCTTCTGCGGCATATTGGCTTGCTTCTTACAGCGACGTTATTTATGCCAATTCTTCTACGCTTACCGGCAGTATCGGCGTATATATGCCTTATATGAACGTTGAAGATTTGTATAAAAAAATCGGTGTTTATACTGGCAAAATCAAAAGCGGCCCGCATAAAGATATTTTATCTCCCGACAGGGAAATGACTGCAGAAGAACGCGAAATTTTACAGGGAATAGTAAATCAGCTGTATGATGAATTTATTGCCGTTGTGGCTAACGGCCGCAAAATGGATACTGCCGCTGTGCGTGCTCTGGCAGACGGCAGGGTTTATACCGGCAAACAGGCGCAGCAGCTGGGCCTTGTTGATGAAATAGGCAATTATTATGATGCTCTGGAAGCTGCCGGTAAATTAATAGGCGTAAACGGCATACCCGAAATTAAGGAAAAACAAACGGCAAAACCGTGGCAGATTTTGTTTGAAGCACGTTTGAGCGAACTGATTTTATCTCAGCTTGAAAATGCTTTGAACGGCGCAGCGACAGATATGAAAACAGCACCCGTCCCTAAGGCTGAGAGGTGATGCCTTATGAGGCGCAAAACTTTTGATGTATTGTTTTCTACCAGGGACGGCATGGAAATGCTGGTTAAGGAAAAATGCCTGTGGCGCAGCCTGTGGTATTTTGCCATGAGTGTCGGCCTGTTCTGCGGCGTAATAACAAACCAGCTTTTTCTGGAACAGCCTTTAACGGTGCGTTTTGGAATTATAGCGGTTGTGCTGGTTATAACAGGCGTATGCCTTTTAATGTACGGCTTTTTGCTGCACGGTATTTTGTGTACTATGGGCGCGCTTGCCGGAGATGCCGTCGGGCTTATTTGCCTTTTGGGCTATACAACGCTGCCGTTTTTAATGCTTACGCCGGTAGCCTTGCTTAGTACAAAAATGTCTTTTACCGGCATTTTTGTATTGGCGGCGGCAATTCTGGCAGGACTGCTGTGGATGATGTATCTTTTGGTGCGTTCACTGCAGTCGGTATATTTAATTGATTTCAAGCGGGCGCTGGCTACGGTGCTTTTCAGTTTTTTGCTTATCTACACGGCACTGGTGCTGCCCTTCCAATTTTTGTTTAAATTGCTAGTGCTTAAATTTTCTTAACATATAAAAAATAGTTTTTTGTTGCAGAAACTTCGTTAACGTGGCATAATTGTTATGAAGTGATTATTAAAATAAAGGAGTTGGGGTAGGAATGAACAGAGAATTATCCATGGAGTTCGTTCGTGTAACGGAAGCAGCTGCCATTGCCTGCGGACGCAGCGTTGGCCGCGGCGACAAAAACGGTGCTGACCAGCTTGCCGTTGACGCTATGAGAAAAATGTTTGACACTGTTAATATCAGCGGTACGGTTGTAATTGGTGAAGGTGAAATGGATGAGGCGCCGATGCTTTACATTGGTGAACATGTAGGTGCGGGCGGCCCGGAAGTTGATATTGCCGTTGACCCTGTTGAAGGCACAAACCTTGTTGCCAAAGGGCAGCCGGGCGCTATTGCCGTAATTGCCATTGCTCCCAAAGGATGCCTGCTTCACGCTCCTGACATGTATATGGATAAAATTGCTGTCGGCCCCCGTGCCAAAGGCTGCATCGACATCAACGCTCCGGTTAAGGAAAACCTGGAACGCGTAGCCAAAGCACTGGACAGAAAAGTCGGCGATTTAACTGTTGTACTGCTCGACCGTGAACGCCATTACGGTTTGATGGATGAAATCCGTAGCGCAGGCGCACGTATTCACCTTATTACCGACGGCGACGTAAACCCGATTGTTAATGCCGGCATTGAAGGCACCGGCGTTCATATGTATATCGGCCGCGGCGGCGCACCGGAAGGCGTACTTGCAGCAGCAGCAATTAAATGCCTTGGCGGCGATATGCAGGCGCGTTTGTGCCCGGAAGACGAAGCACAGGTAAAACGCTGCCTTGATATGGGCATTGGCGATGTTAATAAAGTTTTAACCCTTGACGATATGGTAAAAGGTGATGACTGCATGTTTACCGCAACTGCCATTACCGAATGCCAGCTTTTGAACGGACTGCGTTATTTTGGCGGCGGCGTGCGTACGCATACCGTTTCCATGCGCTACAAAACCGGTACGGTACGTTTTGTAGATGCTGTACACAGCTTTGACCGCAAAGATTTTGCAGTTAAACTTTAATTTCGGTTTATGGGCAGGGTTTTGGCTTCAACGCTGAAACCCTGTTTCATTTTAATATTTTACAGGATTGGTTATGAAAAATTTATTGCTTGATAATGTTGCCGCCATAAATGAAGTGCGGCGCACGGCAGAAGCATTAAAAAAAGGCGGCGTAAGCCTTAATGGCGTAAGCGGCCCGGTAAAAACGGTTATTATTGCAGCTCTGGACAGCATTTTTGTGGGACAGGGCTCTTTGGCGTTACTTGTAAGCGGTCGCGATGAAATACGCGAATACCGCCGCAGTTTAAACTGGTTTTATCCGGATTTGCCGATGTATGAATTATATCCGGCAGATTTGCCGCGTGTGCAGGCCGATGCCAAAAGCCGCGAGGTACAGGCGGAACGCGTTGCTGCCCTGCGTTTTCTGCGCGGCGAGGAACGCGGCATAGTATTTGTAACCGCCGAAGCGCTTTTACAGAAACTGCCGGATAAAACTGCTGCACAGGAAGGCATAGAAATTAACTGCGGCAGCATAACCGACCAGCAGGAACTTATTGCCAAATTCACCGAATTTGGCTATGAACGCACGCAGCAGGTAGACGCAATCGGCCAGTTTTGTGTGCGCGGCGATATTCTCGATATTTTTCCCATCAACAGCAAACTGCCCCTGCGCGTAGAATGGTTTGACGATACCGTTGACGCTATACGCAGTTTCAGCCTGGAAAACCAGCGCAGTGTGGAAAATCTCGGGAAAATTAAAATTGTACCTTTGCAAGAGCCTGAACAGGAAAGTTTTAATGCCTCTGTTTTTGATTATGTAAGTGCCAAAACCATGCTTTTTGTGGATGAACCATCACGTTTGTGGGATTTGGCGGAAAAAATTTATAACGAAAATAAGGCTTATGCCGATGAATTATGGACGGTACAGGAGCTGACGGAAGCCTGCGGCAATGCTAAAGCAGTAGCGCTTGCGGCTTTGCAGCATAATTATTTTAACGCTTTTACGCAGATTAATATGCCGGTGCGCACGGTTGCACCGTATAACCGCAATACAGAGCTTTTGGCGGGCGATTTGCGCGGCTGGCTAAATGACGGCATAGTGCCGGTTATTATGATGAGCAGCAGCATAAAGGCGCGCGGGCTTGCCGATACTTTAACGGGCAAAGGCATTACGGCCGGATATGTTGATGCCAAGCCGTTTCTTATCCCCGGAAGGGTAAGCATAATCAGCGGCGAGCTTACGGCCGGTTTCAGGTTCTGGAATGAAAACTGGTTGTTAATTACCGAAAGCGATATTTTCGGCATGCAGAAACGCCGCCGTCTGCACAGTAAAAATAAAGGCGCGCAGCTGCAGTATTTTTCGGAAATTAAGGCCGGCGATTACGTTGTCCATTCCGTACACGGCATTGGGCGTTATATTGGCGTTGAAAACGTTGAGGTTGACGGACGCCACCGCGACTACCTGCTTTTGCAGTATGCAGGTGACGATAAGCTGTATGTGCCTGTTGAGCAGGTAAGCATGCTGCATAAATACATAGGCAACGAAGGCCAGGCTCCTCGTTTGAGTAAAATGGGCGGCAGCGACTGGAGCCGTACGCAGAAAAGAGCGCAGGCAGCCATCACCATTCTGGCGGAAGAACTTTTGCGCTTGTACGCTCAGCGTAAAATTGTGCCGGGGCATGCTTTTTCGCCGGATACCGAATGGCAGAAAGAATTTGAAGAAAAGTTTCCTTATGAAGAAACGCCGGACCAGTTAAAGGCAATTGCCGAAATTAAAGCCGATATGGAAAAGCCGGTGCCGATGGACAGGCTTTTATGCGGCGACGTTGGTTACGGAAAAACGGAGGTTGCCATACGTGCGGCGTTTAAAGCGGTAATGGACAGCAAGCAGGTTGCCTTGCTGGTGCCTACTACGGTGCTTGCCCAGCAGCATTATATGACGGTGCGCGACAGAATGGAGCCTTTTGGCATCAGGGTTGAAACCATCAGCCGCTTTACAAGCACAAAAGAGCAGAAACGTATATTAAGCGCCCTGGAAGCAGGTAATGTTGATGTTTTGATAGGTACACACCGCCTGCTGCAATCTGACGTGGTATTCCGCGATTTAGGGCTTTTAATTATAGATGAAGAACAGCGCTTCGGCGTGGCGCAGAAAGAAAAAATAAAAAAATGGAAAACAGGCATTGATGTATTGTGCCTTTCTGCAACGCCTATTCCGCGCACTTTGCATCTGGCGCTTGTTAACGGGCGCGATATGAGCGTAATTGAGTCGCCGCCGGAGGACCGCCTGCCGGTAGAAACTTATGTTGCCGAATATGACAGCGGCATGATTAAAGAAGCGCTGGAGCGAGAACTGCGGCGCGGCGGCAGAATTTACTACGTGCATAACCGCATTACCGGGCTGGAGCGCATTGCCGGTGAACTGCGCAAACTTGTGCCGGGCATCAGCATACGCATTGCGCATGGGCGCATGAGCGAAGAAATGCTGGAAGATGCAATGATAGATTTTTACGAAGGCAACTGCGATTTGCTGCTTTCAACCACTATTATAGAAAACGGGCTTGATGTGCCTTTAGCCAACACAATTATTATAGACGGTGCGGAAAACTTCGGCCTGTCGCAGCTTTACCAGATGCGCGGCAGGGTAGGCCGTTCGGCGCGTCTGGCGTACGCTTATTTTGTGTACCGGCGCAACAAGCAGCTCAGTGAAATTGCCGAAAAGCGTTTGCAGGCCATCCGCGATTTTACGGAGCTTGGCGCAGGCTTTAAAATTGCCATGCGCGATTTGGAAATACGCGGCGCCGGAAACCTGCTTGGAGCACAGCAGCATGGGCATATTGCCGGTATCGGCTTTGCAGCCTACTGTGAAATGCTTGAAAGCACAATTAAGCGTTTGAAGGACGGTGCGGAAAAAGGCACGCCCGAACCTGACCCGATTGTTGAAATTAACGTTGACGGTTATATTCCCGACAGTTATATCAGCGACCCGCGTTATAAACTTGAACTTTACCGCCGCTTTGCGGAACTTGATTACAGCGAAAAAGACGATTTGCTAGATGAAATTACCGACCGCTTCGGTGAACCGCCTGAAGAAATTGTTAACCTCTGGCGTGTTGCGGCGGTGCGCGGTTTGTGCCGCAAAATGCGCATTTCCGGCATCAGCACGCGCGGGAACGAAGTGCGCATAACCTTTAACGAAAACGCAGTGCTTGATACTGATGTTTTATTAAAAATGATTAACGCCGGGCGCAACGGCATACAGTTAAAAACCGGCAGACAGCCGCAGCTGCTGCTGAAAATGAATGTTTTAAAAACGGAACCTTTACCCTGGCTGGAGAAGAATTTGCCGCTGCTGGCAGGTAAAAATTAAACGGAAAGGATGCATTGGCAAATGGCAGATAAATTTTTGCGCGGGGCCATGATTTTAACTATGGCAGGTTTAATGGTTAAAATACTCGGCTCTGTTAACCGAATTTTATTATCGCGCCTTTTGGGCGGTGAAGGCATTGGTCTTTACCAGATGGCGTACCCTGTGTTTTTGCTGATGCTTTCCGTTTCTTCGGCCGGAATACCGATAGCAATTTCCATTATAGTATCCGAAAAAGTTGCCAAAGGGCAGTTTAAGGCAGCGGAGCAGGTTTTTAAAATTTCGCTGGGGCTGATGGTTGTTACCGGTCTGTGTTTTGCATTAGCGCTGTTTTTCGGCGCCGGGTGGCTTGTTGAAAGCGGCTTTGTGCGCGACCCGCGTGCTTATTATGGGCTTATAGCCTTAACACCGGCGGTGTTTTTTTCCACAATTCTTGCCAGCTTCCGTGGTTATTTTCAGGGGTATCAGATGATGACGCCGCCTGCCGTATCGCAGATTTTAGAGCAGTTTACGCGTGTTGTAACAATGGTTGTGCTGGCTTACTGCCTGCTGCCGTACGGTTTGGAATACGCCGCTGCCGGGGCTGCGTTCGGTGCCGTGCCCGGGGCAATAACTGGCCTTATTGTGCTCAGCTTTTTTTTCAGGCGTTTGCGTAAAAATACGGCGGCTGCGCCTAAGCTTGCCAATACGGAAACAGAATCCGTTTATGCCATAGCCAAAAGGCTGGCGCTGCTGGCTTTGCCAGTTTCGTGCGCCAACATAATGGTGCCGGTAACAAGCAGTATAGATATGCTGCTTGTGCCAAACTGCCTGTATGCCAGCGGCTATACAATAGAACAGGCAACAACGCTGTTCGGTTATCTTACCGGCATGGGCATGCCGCTTGTTATGATGGCCACAATAGTTACGGTTTCGCTGGCTGCCGGTATTGTGCCTGCCATTTCAGAAGCATTTACGCTTGGCGATAAACTTACAATTATAAAAAAATCGCGCACGGCCATGAATATTTGCTGCCTTATAACGCTTCCGGCCGCAGCCGGATTATGGGTGCTGGCAACGCCGATTGCGCAGATGATTTACAATGCGCCGCAGGCCGGTGAGGCAATACGCCATCTGGCGCCTTCAGCCTGTCTTTTAGGCATACATCAGGTAACAACCGGTATGCTGCAGGGAATAGGCAAAACGGCCGTTCCGATGTGGAATATGCTGTTGAGCGCTGTTGTAAAAATAGGTGCGGTAATGTTTTTAACGGTAACTCCTCTTAATATTGTCGGTGCGGCATGGGCTTCCAACATTAATTTTGGGCTTGCGGCGCTGTTAAACATTATTTTTCTGCTGCGCAGCGGCATAATGTTTAACGTTAAAGTACTGGCAAAACTTTTGGCGGCAACTTTGCTGATGGCCGCAGCGGCAGAACTTATTTACACATTTGTAAACGGTCTTTTTGGCAATACAATAGCGGCAATAACTACAATTTTTGCGGCGATAGCAGTTTATGCCGTGCTGCTGTTTGTTTTAAAAGCCGTAAGCAAGGATGATTTGGAAAAAATACCGTTTATCGGTTCTAAAATAAAGCGGAGGTGATTAAATGCATAAAATAACGGTTGTAGGCCTTGGCCCCGGCAGCGCCGGGCAGCTTTCGGTGGAAACCATGGAGCTTTTGAAAAACGGGGAATGCGTTATTTTGCGTACTGCCGTGCATCCAAGCGTATCGAGGCTGACGGAAGAAAAAGTTAATTTTACGGCCTGCGATAATTTTTATGAAGAAGGCGCGTCTTTTGAGGATGTGTACGGCAATATTGTAAATTTTGTACTTGAAAAAGCACAGACGCAGGATGTTGTTTATGCCGTTCCGGGCAGCCCGCTTGTGGCGGAACGCACGGTTGTGCTTTTGAGAGAACGGGCAGCAGCGGAAAAGATTGCATTAAAAATTCTGCCTTCCATGAGTTTTTTGGATTTGGCGTATGTGGAACTTGGCATTGACCCGATTGCCGGTTTGAGGATTATTGACAGCAGCGATTTTGAAGCACTTGCCGACGCAGGGAAATATCCGCTGATGATAACGCAGGTGTACAGCAAATTTGTTGCGTCCGATGTTAAACTGGCCTTGATGGATGTGCTTGACGATGAAACGCCGGTGTGGTTTTTGCGCAATTTAGGCCTGCCGGATGAAGAATGCCGCACGGTGCCTTTGTATGAGCTTGACCGTCAGGAAAACATTGACCACCTGACCAGTGTTTTTGTGCCGGAATATAAAGAAAAGGTTTCCGTGATGGATGTACGCCCGTTAACCGATGTAATGGCAACGCTGCGTTCTCCCGGCGGCTGCCCGTGGGATATGGAACAGACACACAGCAGCATCCGCAAAAGCCTTATTGAAGAAGTTTACGAACTTCTGGAAGCCATTGACAATATGGATTACGAAAACATGAAGGAAGAACTCGGCGATGTTCTTTTGCAGGTGGTATTCCATGCACGCCTGGCAGAAGAAGAAGGAGCGTTTACCATGCAGGATGTTGTGGACGAAATTGTGAATAAACTTATCCGCCGCCATCCGCATGTATATGGCACCATTGAAGTAGGCAGCAGTGATGAAGTGCTGCAAAACTGGGATGCTATTAAGCAGACAGAAAAGAAAGAGCGCACCCATGTTCTTGACGGCGTTACCAAAGGCCAGCCTGCGCTTATGCGTGCCTATAAACTTAATTCCAAAGCCGCAAAAGCAGGGTTCGACTGGCCGGATAATGACGGTGTATGGAATAAAGTGATGGAAGAAGCGGCAGAACTTAAAGAAGCCGTTGCTTTAAAAAACAAGGAAGAACAGGAACATGAACTTGGTGATTTGCTGTTTTCGATAGCAGCATACGCCAAACATATTGGCCTTGAGCCGGAAACGGCATTAAACGCTGCCAACAACCGTTTTGTAAAGCGTTTTTCGTACGTTGAAAGCTGCGTTGAAGAATCCGGCAGGGACTGGCATGAGTTTACACTGGCCGAGTTGGATGGTTTTTGGAATGAGGCAAAATTAACTGAAATGAAAGATTGTGAAAAAAAATAAAAATATTGCCTGATAAGCAGGAATATTACGTTTTACAGCGAACTTACAATTACATGAATTCTATTGGTCAAGCTGTGCGCTTTTGTGGCAGCCGTCCATAGACAAAATAAAAAACCTTTAAGGGGGATTTCCTGTGAACAAAACAGAACTCGTTGCTGCAGTTGCAGAAAAAACTGGCTTAACTAAAAAAGACGCTGAAAAAGCTTTATGCGCTTTAATTGAAACCGTTAAAGAAGAAGTTGCTAAAAACGAAAAAGTTCAGCTGATTGGTTTTGGTACTTTTGAAGCACGTAAACGCAATGCACGTACCGGTAAAAATCCGCAGAGCGGCGAAGCTATTGAAATTCCGGCAGCTACTGTTCCGGCTTTCAAAGCTGGCAAAGCTTTCAAAGACATGGTTAACGCAAAATAATAATTTAACTGCAATAAAATGCCGGGCCTAATGAGCCCGGTATTTTACTATAAGCCAAAATTGGGGAGGTGCTTATGCCGGAGCGCAGCAGAACCAAAAAGAAAAAGCGGCATTATTTTATGCTGATTTGCCTGATAATTCTTGCTGTTTGCGGTTTTATTATCGCCCGCCAGGAGTATAAAATTTATCAGGTAAATAAGGAGCTTGAAGCAACCACGCAGCGCGTGGAAAATTTAAAAAAGGACAAAGCGGAACTTGAAGCAGAGAAAAAACGCCTTGATGATTTAAAATACATTGAAAAACTTGCGCGTGAGGACCATAACATGGTCGGCAAGGATGAAGTACCGCTGTTTATTGTCGACGAAAAAGAAAATAAGGATTCTGAACAGAAAAACAGGTAAATTATCTTAAGATTATTTATCTGTTTTTTATTTTTTGGTTGACACATTTTTAAAAAGGAAGGTATAATGGTGCTATATCAAGTTAATTTAAGGGGGATCGTCTGCTTTATGTCACTTGAAGTAGGTGCAATCGTTGAAGGTGAAGTAACAGGCATTACCAATTTCGGCGCTTTCGTACAGCTGCCTGAGGGTAAGGTTGGTCTTATTCATATATCCGAAGTTTCTAATGTATATGTGAAGGACGTACATGATTTTCTGAAAGAAAAGGACAAAGTAAAGGTTAAAGTTTTATCTATTGATGCGCGTGGAAAAATCGGGCTGTCCATTAAACAGCTTACCCCGCCGCCGGCTCCGCAGCCCAAACCGCAGCGTCCGGCAGTAAATACGGAACGCCGCAGCTTTAAACCGGCACCGGCACTTTCTTTTGAAGACAAGTTATCAAAATTTTTAAAAGACAGCGACGACAGGCTGCTTGACCTTAAGCGCAACACTGAATCCAAACGCGGCGGCCGCGGTGCCAGCCGTGAAAGATAAGAGCATAATGGCACTCCTTGGTGAGTGCCTTTTTGTTTTGAGGAGTATAAATGTCCGGCAATGCTGTAAATAAATTGCTGAAAGAAATAAAAAAGTATGTTAAACAAAATTCCGCACTGCTTGTGGCATGCAGCGGAGGTGCGGATTCGGCGGCGCTTACAGACGCATTATGGCAGCTTAAAGATGAATGCTGCTATAAAATAACGGTAATGCATGTGGAACATGGCATACGCGGGCAGGAAGCGCTTGATGACGCGGAATTTGTAAAAAACTTCTGCGCAGAGCGCGGGCTTGCATTTGTATGCAGGCATATAAAAGCACCGGATTATGCGCTGCAAAACGGGCTTTCGCTGGAGGACGCAGCACGCCGTTTGAGGTATAAAGAATTGTTTGCTTATGCGGCAGAGGCAGGGTGCGATTACATTGTTACGGCGCATCAGGCTGATGACCAGGCAGAAACCGTTTTAATGCAGCTTATGCGCGGCAGCGGTACTTCCGGCCTTGGCGGAATGCAGACGGCAAGCGGAAAAATGCTGCGGCCGTTTTTATTTGTGCGCCGCACGGAAATTGAAGCTTATTGCCATGAACGAGGCTTGCTGTTTTGCAATGATTCTACCAATGATGATGTGCGTTATACCCGCAACAGAATACGAAAAGAACTGCTGCCGTATTTGGAAAAAAGTTTTAACCCCAGGGTAATAGCGGCTCTTGGCAATACGGCGCAGCTTGCCCGGGCTGACAATGATTTTGTTGCTTATTATGCGCAGGTTTTTTATAACCAAAATGTTAAAGCAAACTGTAAACTGCTGGAATGCCGTGCAGAGGCTCTTAAAACAGAGTTTGCGGCAGTTAGCAGGCGCGTTGTGCGTATGATGTGGGAGAAAATGGCTGCCTGCGGAAGCGAATTGGGCTTTGAACATGTGGAAGCAGTGCTTGGGCTTTTGAAAAATGGCAGCAGCGGCAAAATGCTGGCACTGCCGGGTAAAACGGCAGCGGCATATTTTTACGGTATGCTTTACGTAGGCACGCAGCCGGAGGTAAAAAAATTAATTAGTGCCAGTGCAGAATTTGATGAAATTACTGTGCTTATAGAAAGTACCGGTAAATTAAAAAAAGTTAATCTGCCGGATGGCGGCGTGCTGCAATTCAGCACTGCAGAAGAATGCCCGGAGTTAACTAAAAAACAGGCTGCTGTGCCGCTGGCTATCGCCGGTAATGAGCTTTGTATCCGCACAAGGCGTGACGGCGACAGGTTTTACCCGTATGGCAGCGCAGGCAGCAAAAAATTAAAAGATTATTTTATTGACAATAAAGTTCCGCGCGCAGAGCGCGACAAAAAGCTGCTCGTAACAGCAGGCAGCAAAGTTTTATGGATAATCGGCGAAAGGCAGGCCGGATGGAAAACCAGGCCGGACGGCAAATGGCTGGTGATGAGGCTTGCCGGAAGAAAGGATGAAAAAAATGAATGAAAATATTGCAAAGGTTTTGCTGAGTGAAGAAGAAATTCAAAAGCGCGTAAAAGAATTGGGCAGGCAGATACATGACGATTATAAAGATAAAGAAAAAATTGTGATGATTGGGCTTTTAAAGGGCGCTATTTACTTTTTCACCGACCTTTCGCTGGCAATTGATTTGCCGCTGCGTATTGATTTTATGGTGGCATCTTCTTACGGTTCCGGAACGGAAACCAGCGGCAATGTGGATATACGACTGAGCTGCTCTGAAAATATTGAGGGCTGCCATGTGCTTCTGGTTGACGATATTATCGACAGCGGCGTTACCATGGAAGCAATTACAAGGCTTTTAATGGCGCAGAAACCTGCTTCCGTTAAAAAAGTTGCTCTGTGTGATAAGCCGAGCCGCCGCGTTAACAAATTAAATGCCGATTATGTGGGCTTTGAAATTCCGGATGAATTTGTTGTAGGTTACGGCCTGGATTATGCCGGAGATTACCGCAATTTGCCGTTTATCGGCGTATTAAAGCCGGAAGCCTATGCCAAATAATAAATGTTGTGGAAACAGGGAGAATATATTATAATATAAAAATGGTATTTGTAATTTAACTAAAGGTTAAGGAGGGTAGATTTTGACTAAATTTTTAAAAAATGTTGTATTCTACCTGCTGATAATAATTTGTGCGATAATGTTGTTTGATTCCTATTCAACCAACGTAGTCCCTAAAACAGATATTACTTACAGCGCTTTTATGAAGCATGTGCAGCAGGATGAAGTGCAGCAGGTAACGATTGTTGATAATGTTATCAGCGGCAAGCTGAAAGACGGCAGCGATTTTACAACGGTTGTGCCGAAGGATGAAAGCCTTATCCCTACTTTAAGGGCGCGTGATGTTGAAATTAAGGCTGAACTGCCGCCGGAGCCGCCGTGGTGGACTTCTGTGCTGAGCCAGCTTTTGCCGATGCTGATTATAGTTGCCATCTGGTTCTTCATGATGCAGCAAATGCAGGGCGGCGGTGGCGGACGCGGAGTTATGAACTTTGGCAAAAGCCGTGCGCGCCGTTACGATGAGGATAAAATCAGGGTAACTTTTAAAGATGTTGCCGGTGCTGATGAAGCCAAGCAGGAACTTGAAGAAGTTGTAGAATTTTTAAAACACCCCAAAAAGTATAACGACCTTGGGGCTAAAATTCCTAAAGGCGTACTTTTATACGGGCCTCCTGGTACGGGCAAAACCCTGCTTGCCAAAGCCGTTGCCGGTGAAGCTGGCGTACCGTTCTTCAGCATTTCCGGCTCTGACTTTGTAGAAATGTTTGTCGGCGTAGGCGCTTCCCGCGTGCGCGATTTGTTTGAGCAGGCCAAAAAGAGCGCTCCGTGCATTGTGTTTATTGACGAAATTGATGCCGTGGGCCGTCAGCGCGGCGCCGGGCTTGGCGGCGGGCATGACGAACGCGAGCAGACCCTTAACCAGCTGCTTGTAGAAATGGACGGTTTTGGTGCCAACGAAGGCATTATTATGATTGCGGCCACCAACCGCCCGGATATTCTTGACCCGGCTCTTTTGCGCCCGGGACGTTTTGACCGCCAGATTGTGGTTGACCGCCCGGATATTAAAGGCCGCCGTGAAATTTTAAAAGTGCATGTAAAAGGCAAACCTGTCGGCAGCGATGTTGAACTTGATGTTATTGCAAGGCGTACCCCCGGCTTTACCGGCGCTGATTTAAGCAACCTGGTAAACGAAGCTGCATTAATGGCCGCACGCCGCAATAAAAAACAGATTAACATGCCAGATATGGAAGAAGCCGCTGAACGCGTTATTATGGGGCCTGAACGCCGCAGCAGAGTTATCAGCGACAACGAAAAACGCCTTACCGCATACCACGAAGGCGGGCATACGCTTGTCGGCATGCTGCTTGACAACGCAGACCCTGTACATAAGGTTACCATTATTCCGCGCGGCAGGGCAGGCGGCTATACTTTAAGCCTGCCGAAAGAGGACCGTTATTACGCAACCAGGAGCGAAATGCTTGACGAACTGAAGGTGCTGCTTGGCGGGCGCGTAGCCGAAGCACTGGTGCTGAAGGAAATTTCCAGCGGTGCCAGCAACGACTTGCAGCGTGCAACCTCTCTGGCACGCCAGATGATTTGCGAATACGGCATGAGCACGGAACTTGGCCCGGTTACCTTCGGGCACCGTCAGGACCAGGTATTTTTGGGGCGCGATATTGCGCGTGACAAAAATTACAGTGAAGAAATTGCGGCAAAAATTGATAAGGAAATCCGTAAATTCCTTGACGAGGCTTACCAGAAAACCGAAGAACTGCTGCAAAACAATATTGACAAGCTGCATTTAATTGCGCAGGCGCTTATTGAAAAAGAAACGCTTGAAGGCAGCGAAATTGAACAGCTTATGAAATATGGGCGCATTCTGGACAAAAACGAACAGCCGCCTGATGATAACAGCGGTACACCGGCTGTAATTCCGCCGGATGCCGTAACTGTACCGGCAGCGGAAGCGCAGCCGCAGGCAGCACCGCAGTATCAGGAAGTGCCGGGCGTTGTAAGTACGGAAGAAAAACACGCGTTGAATTAAAAACGATATACAATGACAAAAACACCGGTTTAATGCCGGTGTTTTTGCTTATATAAATGCTAATGCAAGTTTAAAATCTCATTTGCCTTTTTCTAAAAACCAATTTTCAATATACGATTTTTCTTTATCAGTAATTTTATAAAGCTCGTATACCAAATTGTCTATTTCATCATCTATTGCATTAGATAATGTATTAGATTCAAGTAATAATTTTGCTTTAAAAGAAATTTCGTACATAATTTTATAATTTAGATTATTTATGGGGATATTTCTTACATCATTAACTAAAATTTTTGGAAATAGTCCTTTATTTGCTTTAGGAGAAGTTATATTATGGTAAAACGAGATTAATTTAGAGTTAATTACACCAAGTAAAAAGTAAGAATCAATTGTAAAATTTATACAGTTAATGATAGAAGGAGTATTGTAATATTCTTCTGCTGTATATGTTGCTAAAATTCGTGGATTAGTAATTTCTCTTATAAGTATGCGTGGAGTTGTGAAAAATTCAGGTTTTCTGGGAGCAGCTAGCCAGTCGCCATAACTAATCCAGTCTATTCCATTCCAAACCAAAGAATATCTGTTTACATCTTTTCCACGTAATTCTCTTTTATACGTTTCATCTTTTTGATAATTTGCGTTCCATACTTTATTTTTGATTTGTTCCGGGGTATGTCCTCGGTATTTATCATAAGGTATTAAGCCTTGCGAAACTTCTGCAAACTCTTTGAATGGTTTAGACAGTGATAATATCTTGTCTACAATAGAAATTGCTATTTCGTCTTTTTCTATAAGGCTCAACCAATTGTTTATATTATCCAAAAGTTGCTGTTTAGATAATGTTTTAGATTTTAAGATTTTGATATTTTTATTTTTTATAGTTAAAGATGAAAAATAGGAAGTATCGTCTTTTCGTGATTTTTCAAATATAATAATACAGTTTTTAACTTTTGCGTTTTCAAAAACATTAATCTCCGTTAAATTGTCTATTCTTTTTATATTCCAAGAAGATAGTAAATGTTTGCGATATTTTTCTGCAAAAGTATTTATTGTAAATGTATTTGGAATGATAAAAGATAATGTACTTTTATTTTTTAAAAGACGATAACCGAGTTCAATAAAATAATCAGCAGATTCATAGTCAGGTACAGTGCTTTTTCCGAAAATTTTGTCTAATGATTTTTTATCTGAGTTTGTAAAAATTGCTCCATACGGCGGGTTTCCAATAACAACATCAAAGCCTCCTTTCTCTTTAAAAACTTTAGGAAAATAAATCTGCCACAGTACAAACGGCTTGGAAGGCTGAAGTAATGCATGATAATAAGCGTCAACTGCTTCGGGATTGCTTTCCAACTGTTCAAGTACAATGCTGTCATATATTTCCTGTATTTTTTCTTTTAACGAATCTTTGGCGATGTGGTCTTTTTCATCATATAATTTGGACTGCAAAGCAATCAGCTCGTTAAGCTTTATTTCCAAATCCATATCATAAAAGGCGTTGCCTTGCTCTTTACCGGATAAATTGCCGAGCGCCGCGCTTTCGGTAATTAATGGTATGCCGTAAAATTCGTCAATTAAACTGTTGCCGCAAATAATGTTGCAGTCAAGGTTCGGCAGTTCCCTCGGTTTGGTAAAATACCCAAGCAGTTCGTCCTCTTTATCCATAATTTGGTTATCAATAACAAGCGATAGCCACAGGCGCAGCTTGGTAATATCCGTCGCGCTGGCGTCAATATCGCAGGCAAAAATGCAGTTTTTAATGGTGTCGCGCTTTAATTGGTAGGCGCTGCGGGCGGTGCGGCAGTTAAGGCGCTGGTGCGGGTTCATATCAATAACCATATAATTGGTTATTACGTCGCGCGCTTTCACAATTTCGTTTAACATGCCCAGGGGGAACGCGCCGGAGCCTACCGCCAAATCTACAACTTTAATGTCGCTTAATAAATTATCAATTTCTTGCAGGCAGTTGATGTTTTTCTTAAAGCTGAAGATTGTTGCCGGTATTTCAAACTCTTTGTTTTTATCAAATTCCATGTGGTGCTTATGGGCATAAATTTCATCGCCTTGCAGCACTTTGCCGGTTTCGTTATCCACCGGCAGTGTTTTGCGGGTGTCTTCGTCGCAAAAATATTCGCCAAACAGCACAAATTTGCGGATATCATCCTCCGGTATCTGCGTATTTGTTGCTAAATAATTAATCAGGCTTTCGCGGCACATATAGTGTACTATTTCGCGCGGGGTATAAAACGCTCCTTTGGATTTGCGGTCTTTAACGTCCAGCAGATTTTCAAAAATTTTGCCCAGCATTTCCGGGTCGATAGCTACTTCGCGTTCCATCGGTTCGTCTTCGGATATGGTAAAGTTATAACGGTCAAAAACGTCTAAAATGCCGTCGGCGTCCGTGCCTTTATCCGCTAAATTAGAGAACAGCGCATTTGGAATGTTAAAATTGTTGTTCTGCCAGTCGTAGCCGTCCAGTTCTTCAAACAGGCCGCCGTTAAGGAACGGTATGCGTCTGTGCAGCGGCGCAAAAAAGGCATTGTCGCCGCGGTTTTGGTTTAAGCCGGTATAAAACAGCGGTTCCAGGTAATCGTCAAAAAAGTTTTGCTTTTTATCCATACAGCCGGCAAAAATTTGGCGCATAAAGTCTTTCGGCCCATCGCCCCATTTATCGCCTTTAACTAAAGTTGAAAGTACGGTTTCTTCTTCCGGCGTAAGGGTCATAAACGCTTCTTTGCTGCGGTAATAATTGCTGTCCGCATTTTGCTTATACACGCGGGGCATAAGTTCTTTAGGCTTTTGCCCGGGGCGGTAAAAGGCGTTTTTGTAGTCGCGTTCCGTAAGTTTATAGGGGAAGGCATTTACGCCCAGCCAGCCTTTCTTTTGAATAAAATATAAAAACACAATCTGTCCCAGCAGCTTTTTGGCAAACTGCTCGCTGTCAAAGCCGCGCGCCCGTGCTTCGGCAGTAAATTCCGGGTTGGTGTCCAAATATTCTTTTAAATCAAGGTATTTGCTGCGGTATTTTTCAAAAAAGTCTTTGGTTACAGCTTCAACGCTGAAGGCTTCTTCCAACTCGTTAAGGCCTGGGTTGCGGTTATCGGCTGTAAAAATAGGGAACAAGCGTTCCTGCGCCGTGTGGCAAGGTTCGTTTTTACCTACAAGGTACGAATAACGCTTTGCCGGTGTTAATTTGGCGCTGATTTTGCCTTCGGAAAATTCGTAATCCAGCCTTACCAGCGAAAGCCGCCATTTTTCAGGCTCGCTGCCGTTGTAAAACGCTGCCAGCGCGCCTGCGCAGCCGGTTTTTTCCAATAGGGTTTTTACAAAATTCCTTTGCATGCTGCGTGCGTTTTCAAGGATTTTATTGTTAGAAAGGCAGACGGAGAACAAAGCGACGGTGCTGCCATCCTCGCCGGTGTAATTACCTATGTACATGTAATGCTCAATAGCGGAGCTGAACGTGTTATAAGGCTTTTGTTCTGTATATGGGGCTATAAGCTTGATATCGTTTAAAAGCTCGCGCAAAAAGCCGACATACTTTTTATGTTCGTAAGCTTGTGTTAAAACATCTTTAAAAAGCTTTTTCTTTTGTTCAAGGTAATTTAACTTTGCTTCCGTCATTCTGCACACCTGCCTTTCAAAAAGCAGGAGAGTATAACCTGCTTTTTGCCTTCGATATTTAAAACTACGTCTTTGTGTCCGTAAAGGTAGCGCTCCGGTACGTTGTTATAAATTACAAAGTAGGCCGCATTGCTATCTTTTGCGGTTTTTAATTCTTTAACGATAGTTTTAGAATAATTTGGCGGAATTACACCGCTTTGAAAGGCTGTGCGTAGTCTGCGGATGTTTTCTTCTTCGTCCTCCGTAAAAGTTTTTACGCTTTGTAATGCGTTTAAAACTTTAATTATTTTGGCTTCGTTGCCTCGCAGTTGTGCTTTGGCGGTTTCGGTTAATTTTTCTTCTATTTGCGCGTTATCAAAAGCGGCGTTGTTGGCGGCATAGTGTTCAAAATAAACGCTGCCGACATTTAAGCGCGGTTCTTGCGGCACACATTCCAAATATTTAACGGCTTCGATAAAAGAAAGCTGCTTTGTTGCTTTGCCGCTGATGTAAAAATCCTTTAACGCGCCCTTACGTATAAAAGTAATGGTGGCGTCGTTTTTAATTTTATTGCAGTGCCTGCCTGTTTTGGATTTTTTAGGCAGGCGTTTTATTTTTTCAAAAAGTTTGGCGTCGTTATCGCGTACCTGGCGGATAATGGCAAGGTATTTAAGTTCAGGATTGGCGCTTTCGCCCTCATCGGTTAAACTATCAGTTAAATCGTTAAATAATTTTTGCGGGCTGACAATTTCTTCGTCCGAAAGGTATTTATAATCTTCGCCCAGCGTATCGTGAAAAGCTTGCAGTTTTTCCATAATACGCTCTTTCAACGAAAGCTGTTTGCTCGATTGGGCAGTGGGGAAGAAATTAAAAACATAAATTTGTTTATGCTGCGTGCCTACGCGGTTAATGCGCCCTACGCGTTGCATAATTCTAGTGGGGTTCCAGGGCAGGTCATAATTTATCAATGCATTGGAACGGTGCAGGTTAATGCCTTCTGCCAAAATATCCGTTGTAATTAAAATGTCGTAACGGTCATTGTTTTTCGGTTCGTTTTTGGGGTTAAAGCTGTCTTCAATGGCGGCTTTTAAATTTTGGCTGCTTTCGCCGGAAAAAGCCACAACGCGCCCGCCGTAAAGCTCTTGCAGCTTTTCTTGAAGGTATTCTGCCGTTTCTTTGGATTCCGTAAAAATAATTTTTTTATTGCCTGAAAGTTTTTTGTTGGTATCAAGTTCGTGGCAAAAAGTTTCTAATTTTGGGTCAGTATCAATGCCTGCCCATAAAGCGGCAAGGTGTTGCAGCTTTTTTAGGTCGCTTTGTAGGTCGTCAATAAATTCGTGGCGGAATTGCGATGCGGTAAAGTGCATCGCGTCTTCGCTTTCAAGCATATCCAGCAGTTTGCCGGTGTCGCCGGCATCAAGCAGCTCGTAAACATCGGTCTTTTTGCTAATCCATATTTCGCCCTGCTCAAACATTTGGATAAACTTTTCGTAAGATTCTATAAACCTTGCCAGCGTCATCTTAAAGGCATAAAAACTGCTTTCCAGCCTTTTGACAAGAATGCTTTTCATAAAACCGCCCATGTTTTGCTGGGCAGTTACAAATTTGGCATAGGGCTGCTGGTTCAGCAAATATGTTACCGGTTTATATCTGGCGTAAGCAAAATTTTTAATAGCATCAATTGTTTCATCAAAAGCTTTGTTAACTTTTTCGTCAAATTCATAAACAATTTTTTCCGGCGCACCGAGCTTTGGAAACGACAGTTTTTGCTGGGCAAGGTCGTCCTTATAATATTGTTCAATTTCAGAGCGCGTCCGGCGAATCATAATATGGCGCAGTACTTTGGTGCGTATTTCTTCGGAATTGGCGCGGAGCTGCTGCATATATTCTTGTGAGCCTTTATCAAAGCCCTTTAATTTGCCGTTAAGGGACGCAAAAAAGCCCGCCAGGTTTTTAACGCTGGGGATGTTGCTGTTGTGCATGGGCTGAAACAGCGAGATTAAGTTTTCGATATCGCTGGAATAGTTATTAATCGGCGTTGCCGATATTAAAACTACTTTTTTGCCGTAGCAGATTTGGTGCAGCTTGCCAAAGCCTTCCGTAACAGCGTTGCGGAAGCGGTGCGCTTCGTCTACAAAAATATAGTCGTAATCTGCGGCATTTTGCAAAACGCTGTCTAATTTGCCTAAAGAAACTACATTAGCGGCTACGTCAAAATCTAAAAGCACTTCTTTCCAATAATCTGTAAGCACAGGCGGGCAGATAATAAGCTTTTTGCCTTTGGGGAGGCTTTTGGCAAGCATGGCGCAGATGTAGGTTTTGCCCAAGCCGACAACGTCTGCTATAAAAACACCGTTGTAAGCCTGCAAAGTTTTTTTAGCCTGGATTACCGCGTCCGTTTGGTATTGCAGCTGCATATAACCTGGTGGCAGTAAATTTTTGGCAAGTTCGTCCTTATCGGCGTTAATTTCTTCGCGGAAAAATTCGTATAAGGTTTTTAAAAAGATTTCGTAAGGCGTTATATCGTTGCGCAGCCATGTTTTTTGTTGTATGGCGTCGATGTAGGTTTGGGTGATGGGGATGCCATCTTTCCATAATTTTTCAAAACGCTCAAGCGCAAAACGTACATCGGCGCTGTTTTTAAGCTCAACGTTAAATTCCAGATTATTTTGCAGTCCGGCAGCCGAAAAATTACTGGAGCCGGTAATAACGCTGCCGTAATAATCAGCCTTTTGCGGATTTTTGCGCATGATGTAAACTTTGGCGTGGATAGGAGCAGTTGCATACAGGCGCATTTCCATTTTGCCGCAGTTGAGCCATTCTATAAATTTAAGCACGCCTTTTTCGATGTTTTCCGTGTGTTCGGATTTTTCAAATTCGGCTTCAATTTGGCGGGCAAAGGCTTCGCTGCTTTCTTTTGTTGTCAGCGTTAATGCCTGGTCTAAAATTTCAACCGTATATTTATCGGTGTTTAAACCTATCAGTATGCGGATTTTTTCGATGTTTTCCATTGCTGGGTAAAGCTTAAAAAAGCCGCTGGTGCGGAAATAACCGACAAGTATATCGAAAAACTGCGTATTGTTTTGCAAAATAACGGAGAACCTGTCGTATAAGGTTCTTTCCGGTTCGTTGGTAAAAAATTTTAAATCGGTATTAACAATATTATTAGCGTTAGGCATTGCTTTCATCCTTCCATGGGCACTGACTATAAAGTATACTTTTTGACAATTTTGTTTATTGACTAAATTATATCATTAAACCAATCTTTTTCAAAGTTAGACGGGATTTTGAGGCATTTTAAATCACTGTCTAAAAAGTATATATTATTGTAAGTTGTGTTGTTTGCTATAATGTGTGTTTATAGTATAGTAAGGTAAATTTTAATTACTGATGATGCACAGTATGTCAAATTTACCGACGGTTTAAATAGTGGAGTTTTATATATCGTATTGGATATTTAACTTTGCTTATTGCTTGACTTTACGTTAACAGAATGTTAATCTTTAGGATAACGAGGAGTGTGATTTTATGCGTGGACGCATTTTGGAGATTTTACGTGCCGGAGGGCAGGAGCCTGTATCCGGTGAAGAACTTTCGCGCCAGCTTGATGTATCGCGCACTGCGGTGTGGAAACATATTCAGGCTTTAAAGGCTGAGGGTTATGATATTGAATCGGTACCTAAAAAAGGTTATGTTTTAAAATCTGCTCCGGACAGGCTGAAACCGGCAGAAATTATTACTCATTTAAAAACAAAATGGCTTGGGCACAGCATTCATTACTGCGAAAGCGTGGATTCTACCAATAATGTTGCCAAACGCCTGGCGGAAGAAGGCTGCGACAACGGGCTTGTTGTTGTAAGCGAAGAACAACGCGGCGGCAAAGGCAGGCTTTCGCGCGGCTGGTTTTCTCCGTTTGCGTGCGGCGACTGGTTTTCTGTTGTTTTAAAACCGCCGTTTTTGCCGCAGGAGGCTTCCAAATGCACGCTTATGGCTGCTGTGGCAGTTGTAAAGGCAGTTAATAAATACAGCGGCGTTAATGCTGCCATTAAATGGCCTAACGATATTTTGCTGAACGGCAGGAAACTGGTTGGTATTTTAACTGAAATGAGCGCTGAGTTCGGCAAAATTAATTATATTGTTATCGGCACCGGCATTAATGTGAATGTGCCGAAAAATATTGTTCCGGACGATATTAAAGACTGTGCAATTTCCGTTGCCGATGCAGCGCAGGAACCTGTTTCGAGAGTGCAGATTTTAGCCGATGTGCTGTTTTATATGGAAGAACTGTACGAAGCAGTTTTAAAGGATGGGTTTGCACCGGTTCTGGAAGAATGGCGTAAATATTCCTGCACTTTGGGGCAGCAGGTTAAGGTTATAGCACCCGGCGAAACTTACAGCGGGCTTGCGGTTGATATTGACGCCGACGGGCTTTTGATTGTAAAAAAAGACGACGGAACTGTTGAAAAAGTTATTGCCGGTGATGTATCAATACGCCCGGCAGCAGGCACGGGAAAATACGCTTAAGTAAATTTTGCTGTACAGCCCCAGTTTTTTCTGATATAATATGCGAGGTTCTTTAGTTAGTAATTTTACTCCGCAGGAGGATAGGCAATGTTATTAGTAATTGATGTTGGCAACACTAATATTGTAGCCGGTGTTTTTGATGGCAAGAGCCTGGTTTCGCATTGGCGTTTTTCTACTGACCGTTCCAAAACGGCCGATGAATACGGCATTTTGCTCAGAAGTATGTTTAATTATACTAAAATGCCGATGGATGAAGTTAAGGCGATTATTATTTCGAGCGTTGTACCGCCGCTTATTGTGCCTTTGTGCCACATGTGCGAGCGCTATTTTGACCAGGTGCCCATGGTTGTTGGCCCCGGCATTAAAACGGGTATTTCCTTAAGATATGATAATCCGCGTGAAGTTGGCGCCGACCGTATAGTTAATGCGGTAGCTGCTTTTGAAAAATACGCTTCCAAAGGCAAACCGATGATTATTGTTGATTTTGGCACTGCCACAACATTTTGCGCACTTTTGCCTACCGGCGAATATCTCGGCGGTGCTATTGCCCCGGGCATTGGCATTTCTGCGGAGGCTTTGTTCCAGCGCACAGCCAAGCTGCCGCGTGTTGAACTTATAAAACCGCCTGCCGTAATCTGCAAAAATACGGTAAACGCTATGCAGGCAGGTATTTTGGTTGGCTTTGTAGGACAGATGAACGAAATCGTCTGCAAAATGAAGGAAGAACTTGGCGGTGAAGCAATTGTTATTGCAACCGGCGGTTTTGCAACTACCATGGCAGCCGAATCTGATGTAATTGATGCGGTTGAGCCGTTCCTTACTTTGGAAGGCCTGCTTATACTTTACGAAAAGAACGCAAAATAAAAACTTTGGCCTGCTGAACGGCAGGCCTTATTTTATGAGGTGAAAAATGCAGATTGGCAATATCAGGCTGAGCGCGCCGGTGGCTTTGGCGCCCATGGCCGGCATTACCGATATGCCGTTCAGGATTATTTGCAAAGAGCTTGGCTGCGGGCTTGTAGTATCTGAAATGGTAAGCGCCAAAGGGCTTTTATATAAAAATGTAAAAACGTTTGATATGCTGCGTATTGCGCAGGAAGAACGCCCTGCTGCCATTCAGCTTTTCGGCAGTAATCCGATGGAGCTTGCCCGTGCCGCTAAAATAGTGGAGGCTGACGGTGCAGATATTATTGACTTTAACATGGGCTGCCCGGTGCCAAAAATTGTTAATAACGGCGAAGGCTCGGCTTTAATGAAAAATCCGCAGTTGGCGTATGAAATTTTGGCGCGTATGGCAGACAGCGTTAAAATTCCGGTTACTGTTAAAATACGTGCCGGATGGGACGAAAAAAATATTAACGCTCCCGAAATTGCACTTTTGGCGGAAAAAGCAGGCGTAGCAGCCATTGCCGTGCATGGCAGAACGCGCGAGCAGTATTATAACGGCAAAGCAGACTGGAATGTTATAAAAAAAGTAAAAGAAACCGTAAAAATACCTGTTTTCGGCAATGGCGATATTTTAACAGCCGTAGACGGTTTGCACATGCTTAAAGAAACCGGCTGTGACGGTTTAATGATAGGCCGTGGCGCAGACGGCAATCCGTGGATTTTTACGGAAATTATAAATGCGTTGAAGGGCAGCTGCGGAAAATACGAAGTTCCGCTTGACGTGCGCCTGCATATGATTGAAAGGCATTTGTATATGCTTAAAGATTTTAAAGGCGAGGTTATTGCGGTAAAGGAAATGCGCAGACATGCCGGTGCATATTTAAAAGGCATGCCCATGGCGGCAGAGTACCGCAGGCGCATCAATGAGCTTAATACTTGTGAGGAATTTGGCGCACTTTTGCGGGAATACCGTAACGAAGCCGAAAAATTTCTGGCAGCAAAGCATAATTTTTGCAGTGAAGCATACTGAAAATTAAGTAAGTTGACAAACACAAATTAAAAAATTATAATTTATTCTATAATACTATGAATTTGTTCCGTAACCCAGTGTCAGGCATATGCTTGGCACTGTTTAATATTGCTTGGCAGGCGGAACTTGTTAAAAGGAGCATTATTTATGAGCAGTAAAGAAACTATTTTAACAGCCGAAGGCTTAAAGAAACTTGAAGATGAGCTTGAAAATCTCCGTTCTGTAAAACGCCATGAAGTTGCAGAACGTATCAAAGTAGCTATCGGCTATGGCGATATAAGCGAAAACTCCGAATATGATGATGCAAAAAATGAACAGGCATTTATTGAAGGCCGTATTCTTGAACTGGAACAGATGATCAGCACCGCTACCGTTATCGACAGTGCTTCCAACAAAGAAGGCGTGGTAATGCTTGGTTCTACCGTTGTGGTTAAAGATATGGAATTTGGCGACGAAGAAACCTATACTATTGTCGGCACAACCGAAGCTGACCCTTCCAAAAACCGTATTTCCAATGAATCGCCTGTTGGCGCGGCAATTCTTGGCCAGAAAGTAAACTCTGTGGTACAGGTGCATACCCCCGCAGGTGAATTGTCTTATCAGATTTTAGAAGTTAAATAATTTGTTGGGGAGCGATAAGAAAGAATGTCTGAAGAAACAAAAAATACTCAGGTTCCTGAAGAAGAAGCGATAAGCGAAAAAGAACTTAACGAACAGATGCAGGTGCGCATTAACAAAATGCACCAGATTGAAGAACACGGCTGGAAACCTTTCGGCCATAAATTTGAAGTTACCAATTATTCCGGTGATATCAATCAAAATTTTGAAGAACTTGCTGCCAATGAAACCGTTGTACGCGTGGCAGGCCGTATTATGGCTATCCGCGGCCACGGCAAAACCTGCTTTATGGATATGCAGGATAAAGACGGCCGTATTCAGCTTTATATGCGCAAAGATGCCATTGGCGAAGAAAAATATGCTTTAATTAAACTGCTTGATATCGGCGATATTATCGGCGTAAGCGGCACTGTATTCCGCACCCATATGGGTGAACTTTCCGTTAAAGCAGTTGATGTTGAAATCCTTTCCAAATCTCTGCGCCCGCTGCCTGAAAAATGGCATGGCTTAAAGGATGTTGACACCCGTTACCGCCAGAGATATGTGGATTTGATTGTTAACCCCAAAGTACGCCGTACTTTTGTGCTGCGCAGTAAAATTATCAAAAGCCTCAGGGAAATCCTTGATGATAACGGTTATTTAGAGGTTGAAACGCCTATCATGAATACCATTCCGGGCGGTGCAGCCGCACGTCCGTTTATTACTTATCACAACGCGCTTGATATGCAGCTTTATTTGCGCATTGCAACCGAGCTGCACTTAAAACGCCTTGTTGTAGGCGGCTTTGACCGTGTTTATGAACTTGGGCGTGTTTTCAGAAACGAAGGCATTGATATTAAACATAACCCGGAATTTACCAGTGTTGAAATCTACCAGGCTTACGGCGATTATACCGACATGATGGATTTAACGGAAAAAATTATTTCCGAAATTGCGCAAAAGGTTTTGGGCACCATGAAAATTACCTACGAAGGACAGGAAATTGACCTTACTCCTCCGTGGCCGCGTCTCAGCATGATTGAAGCGGTAGCTAAATATACCGGACAAAACTTTGAAGGCGTAACCGATGTGGAAACCGCACGCAAAATGGCGGATGCTATCCATGTTGAATACGAGCCTACTTTTGGCGTTGGCAAAATTATTAACGCTTGCTTTGACGAATATGTTGAAGATAAACTTATTCAGCCTGTATTTATTACCGGCCATCCGAAAGAAATTTCTCCGCTCGCCAAGAGCAATCCGGACAATCCGGAAATTACCGACCGTTTTGAAGGTTACATTTACGGACGCGAAATGTGCAACGGCTTTACCGAGCTTAACGACCCGATTGACCAGCGTGAACGCTTCCTGAAACAGGTAGAAGAACGCAACGCAGGGGATGAAGAAGCGAATATGATGGATGAAGACTTCCTTAACGCGCTTGAACACGGCCTGCCTCCGACGGGTGGATTGGGCATTGGCGTAGACCGCCTTGTTATGCTTCTTACCGACAGCAGCAGCATCCGTGATGTATTGTTGTTCCCGACAATGAAAAATATTGGCGGCGAAAAAAACGCAAATAAAGTTAATAGTGCAGACGAAGCTGCAAATGGCGAAGCGCTTCCGAAAATTGATTTGTCGAAAGTAAAAGTAGATCCTTTATTTGAGGATTTTGTTGATTTTGATACTTTCTGCAAGTCTGATTTCCGTGTGGTAAAGGTAGAAGCCTGCGAAGCAGTTCCGAAAAGCAAAAAGCTGCTGCGTTTTACGCTGAATGACGGCAGTGATAAGAAACGTACAATTCTGAGCGGTATTCGTGAATTTTATGAGCCTGAAGAACTGGTAGGCAAAACCTGTGTGGCTATTACCAACCTTCCGCCGCGAAAGATGATGGGTATTGATTCAGAAGGCATGCTTATCAGTGCAGTATACGAATATGACGGCAAAGAAGGGCTGAATCTGTTGATGCTGGATGATAATATTCCGGCAGGCGCAAAGTTACGCTGATACTGTCATTAATAAGATAATAAAAAGAGAGTGCCGCGGCACTCTCTTTTTTTATAAAAATTCACTTTTAGTGTTGACAAGAAGTAAAAATAGTGTTATTATAACTAAGCTGTTTGAAACAAGCGGCTTGTACGAAAAGTTAACTTAAAAAACTTTTCAAAAAAAGGTGAAAAAAGCACTTGACAAACACATAAAAGTGTAATAAACTATACAAGTCGCCGAAAAACGGCAGCACCTTGAAAACTGAACAAGAACCAAGAAAAAGCGAATGTGCGGGCGAGTTTGCTGGAAGTGAAAGCGGAAAGCAAATGAGCCAAACAAACAAAATTCTGGATTAAATAATTAAGAGCCAATCGGTTCTTCAATAGGTATATTGGAGAGTTTGATCCTGGCTCAGGACGAACGCTGGCGGCGTGCCTAACACATGCAAGTCGAACGGAAAATTGAGCTTCGGTTCAATTTTTAGTGGCGAACGGGTGAGTAACGCGTAGGCAACCTGCCCTTTAGACGGGGACAACATTCCGAAAGGGATGCTAATACCGGATGTGACGCTCTTATCGCATGACGGGAGCGTGAAAGATGGCCTCTACAAGTAAGCTATCGCTAAAGGATGGGCCTGCGTCTGATTAGCTAGTTGGTAGTGTAACGGACAACCAAGGCGATGATCAGTAGCCGGTCTGAGAGGATGAACGGCCACATTGGGACTGAGACACGGCCCAGACTCCTACGGGAGGCAGCAGT